>Ga0065711_1002033_pt1 | contig 37209 bp, 35 predicted proteins | sample Hoacrofraction12_FD_59098 | JGI IMG/M metagenome (GOLD analysis project Ga0065711, IMG submission 59098) | Hoatzin crop microbial communities from Cojedes, Venezuela - Epithelial fraction 12 v2 (version 2) | ecosystem: Host-associated > Birds > Digestive system > Esophagus > Crop | place...
GTAGGGGTTGGAAGGGACCTCTGTGGATCATCTAGTCCAACCCTCCTGCCGAAGCAGGGTCACCTACAGTAGGTTGTAGAGGACCTTGTCCAGGTGGGTTTTGAACCCACTCATCCAGGTGGGTTTTGAATATCTCCAGAGAAGGAGAATCCACAATCTCTCTGGGCAGCCTGTTCCAGGGCTCCGTCACCCTCAGAGTGAAGAAGTTCTTCCTCATGTTCAGCTGGAACTTCCTATGCTTGTGGTTATATGAAGGCCAGAAGTGAAATAGAGTAATATTTTCTTGATGATAAAACCAAAATTTAAATAGTAATAAACTCTGATGACACTTTGTGCATAACAAAGGAGGGGAAAAATGTGTATCGTAGCCCAATATGTGAGGGAGTGGGGGAAATTATAATAAATACAGCTTTATACAAGAAAATTTTTGTATTTCAACCTGTGACAAATTACAGCTTTAAAAATCTCTCGATATTCTGCAACAATTGCATTATTTAAACTTTACCTTTGCCACTGAGCAAACTATACTGTACTAATGGGCACATAAGTCTTTTTTCAGAATTCTTTCAAGACACAAGGATTGGAAAAATCATTACATATTTGATGACAGTTGCAATATCTGCCTGATTTAGAAGCAGATCTATTCCCAGAAAAATACAGAGAGAATGATAAGAAGGACATCAATAAAACTTTGCCTGTATGTATCATACGAAGGAAATAAAATGAAGATACAGTAGATACAATGGATTCATAAATGAAACTGCAGATGGAATAAAATTTGTTTGTTTCCCTCATACTTTTCTTTTCATTGAAAGAACAAAATGAAACCAAATTGATTGAAAACATCTATGGTAAGAATTTTACTCCACTAAAGTCAAAGGGCCCTTTATCACTACCTTCAGGTGGGATGGATCATCAGTTATGCTTCGCTCTTTCTACAACTGGGTCTTTATCTTTTTGGATGTAAAAAAATTGGTGACATGAAAGAATTCATCTACTAATCCCTCAACACAGTTTTCAATCACTTAGCTCATGTTCAGAATAGAAAGCACTGCAGCATATTTCACCTGCTTTGCAGTGGCATAGCTGCAGACAATGAAAGTTGTGCTATGGATAGGATGAAGGCATATCTGTTGTTGTTTCATCTCATTCTACTGATGTAGCTAGGTGAGATTAAAATTATTTTAGCCAGAAATGCATGTGCTTCAAATTTGTTAACATTAAGCCTGACACACGATTCATTCCAGTTGTACTGACAGTAAAACCTGAGGTAGGAAAGCAGAATGCCACAGAATAAATTAGAGATGGGAAAGACTTTGAAGTTCCTTTATGCTTCTATGGTAAACCCAAACTACTCATCTCTTTCTTACCTCAAGGCCCCAAGACATCATTTTTGGAGTAGTGCAGGTTTGTTGAGGGTTTTTTTGCATAAGGAAACGTGCTTGTAGTACATGGTTTGAAATGCTACACAATAACTGGCGCATAAGAGGTTTCAGCTGCTTCTTTTCTTCCTCTCTGCTTCCATTTCTCACTAACTGATCCTTCTTCACCATAATATCTGACCATTTTATTATGAACAACCAGAACCACAAAATAAATTTGCTTCCTACCTCTTAAAAATAGCAAGATTCTCTTCTTTCTTAAATATACAAGAAATTTAATTTCTTTTTCAACTTCAGAGTAATTTCATTTGGCTGCTTTGGTTCTCAGATAATTCATAATTGACTTGGAAAAAAATCAAACTCAGCTTGGATCTAATCCATATCACAAGATCCAAAATCACAGCTGACACTCTTGTTAGCACAGTCAGCAGAGAAATCCAGAGCCCGCTCCTATAAACGTTACTCAAGCAGAACTCCTATTCTGAGAAATTTATTGTTAAGGATTTTGCTAGCAAAAGGACACTTCACAGTGGTGGTTGTACTGATTTTAATTCAGTTGCAAATAAAAGCAACCCACTTAGGTAAGCTGAGGCAGGACCACTTCCTTGGTAGAAAGGTTAGTTCTGCCAGGAGAAGGATGATGCTTGGCCTTGTATCTAATCAAGGCACTGATGAGCTCTCATTAGTTTTACTTAACCTATAGGACAAACTGGAAAGCCAGAGTTTGTGGTGTGCCCAGCTGAAAAATTGATTGCTTTCCTTTTGCTTGCTGGTAGCTGGGTTTACCATGCAGTTACACAAGCTCAGCTACGTCAGATGCCACAGGAGCATACGCGCAGCACCAGTTGGTGCTAATGCAACTGGCTTAAGCTCCTTATCTCCCTTCGATCCCTAACCTCAAATCCATGCTGGATTTTTTATCATGCATGTTCCCCACTTCTGAAAAATAAAACAAGCAGGGGTTTTTTAAGTAATATTTCTTCTTACCTCCCTCCTTCTTTGGTTTTAGTACTGTGTCCCTTAGTTGCTGTCTTTCATTGAAGGTTTCCAGACTTCATCATGCCAGTAAATAAATTATTTTTATTTATAACTCCAAATAGTCTGTTCATAGCTGTCAATAGCTAATGTATTCATTTGAATCCTGAAAGAGCCCCTGACTGCAAAACCTAATTAATATTTACTAAGCAGCAGAAAATTGTGTGGAAGAAAGCATTTATTTCTAGCATGTATAATGTGTGCTTGTTAATTCTGCCTTTCCTTTTTCTCTGTCCTTTGCCCGTACTAGAGTGGATTTGTCATGACTCCCTTTTCTTTAGGCACGGCACATGCAGACCCCCTATCCCCTTGCAGATGGCACTGAGTAGACATCCACCTGAGAGCCAGGAGTATACTGGTGGCATGGGAAGGCTTCCCACGGGTGTCAAAGCTCGGCGTGAGCAGATGTGAAGAGCCATGGCCCAAGCTGCATTCCTGTACTGCTCCTGCTGGTCCCACAGTCATTTGTGTGAGGGGCTCTTTTAGGAGACCAAATTTAGCAGTTCAAATTAAGATCCCATTTAGCAGACGAGGAAACCATTCTTTGGTGGTTCAGACCATTTGAAACTGTGTTAATTCCATTCCAGGGGGCACCCCTCTGACTCACTGCAACAGGTATTTTTCTTCTCCCTTGGCAGTGAGTCAGGTTAAACAACTGAACATCCTATTCTAAACACTGCAGAGTTACAGGCTAAGTGGACTGCATCCTATGGCGTAAATGCATCCATCACAATTCAGCATGCCCCCTACTATTCAGCTGAGATCTATCCCATCTGCACCGTTTCTCTGCTTGGGTCCTGGCAGCTGGAAACTTGTCCTCTCCTCACTCCCACCCTGCTAAATCTAATCCTAATAGCACAGATTCTCTCAGCATTCAATCTCGGAACTATGCAGCCAGGCCTTCAATAATTTGGCACTAATTTAATACCATCTCGCTTTGTTGGAGGCGCCTGGAATTTCTGTTGTGATAAAAGCTTTTCCAGACTGAACTTTGTTCTCCTGCCAGGTTTTTTGTTTGGTTTTCCTTTTTGAGAGTGGCTTAGCCAGAGGAATTGATATGTACACACACCCACTCTGCTCTTTCAGAGGCAGAATTCACCCGCATGAGTGAGAAAATTCAGTGATCTCTGTTCGGTTTCCAGCACTAGTACTACCTTGTCTGAAAGTTGTGGATGCACAGCCTACAGGACAACTGCTCACTGTCATCAGTTTAAAAAAAATCAACATAAAGCATTTAAAAAATTAAATAGAGGCTTCCTTTTTACAGCATGGTCTAGTAAAATAGTTTTGCAGAGACATAATCCTCCAAGTGCAAAATGTAAGTAACTGCCTTCCTAGATCCAGGCCCTGGAGACCCATCTGTTGTTACCTACAGAGATTCGTTTGGGACACCGTGATGGAAGGATAGATAATAGGGTAGGAGTCTAGTAAATTGAGGGTGGGAATCTACAAATACTTTATGAAGAAATTAAATTTGTTCTGTGAATTTCAAAGCTGAATTTGGTATGCACAACAGAAAGCAAACATTTTTACTGAAGTGAGTTCATGTTTTTGTCCATTGGAATAAGATAAATAGGATATATTTTTAATTCTGGAAGAAGAATCTATATCAACAAAGGGATTAATCAATTATTTTAGTATTTAAAAATTTCATTATCTTGTCTTGCTTAAACTGGAAGTTCATAACCCATTCGACAGCAAACCACAGCTGAAAAGTCCTTCCTTGCTATTCAGTGAGACTGATCATTGAGTTGTCATGAATCTGTGAAGTGTGGCTCTGCTTTCTTTCTGAACCTTGGACGAATGTTCCTATGGCACAGTTGTGATTCAGGTTTTCATTTGAACATTAAGAAATTAAATTAAAAAAAAAACCGAAAGCTTGCAGCTGATTTATGTCCTTCAAAAGTCTAATCCCAGAGTGATTCTCTTGGTAAATGTTTAGAAATTAACCGCTTGGCTATTTCTAAGATGCAAGATTGAAGAAAGAATCTACTATATTTATCAGCTTAAAATATTTTGTCAGATGTTTCGTTCTAAAATAATAGAAATCTAAATGTTACAGGCCATTTTTTTGATTACTGATTTTACTACTGTAATGTAGTGAAGGGGTTCTGTACAGACATAACTTAAAAAAACCCCAACATTTCTCATGCTTCATCTAAATAACTCAAAGCCGCCTCAGGCCTGAATCATCAGTCTGCAGATCACAGGGCTGGCCATCAGGCACACGCTGACTTTGTGGGGCTGTTGTAACAAGTGTAATTCTGGCTTGTGTTGTAAACTGTTGTTTTAATTTGTAAGCTTAGACACCCTTGCCTTAGTAATCGCTATGTACAGCATAAGCAGAAAGGCATTTTCTCAGAGAAACATGGCAATACCCTAGAAACAAATGTTCAGTGTATGAGGCATTGTGCAGTCAACAAAAGCTTGTTTTAAAATTGATTTAATTTTTTAAGTGTGTGTTTACAAGAACAGTTTACATATTTTCTTGAAGACCTACATTTTAATAGCACACTTGAGTAGAGAAAATTGTATCAAATGGATTTCAGTGAGGAGGTTAAGGTACAGAGAAAGAAGCCACTGAAACAGAAGGGAATACGGTACTTGGGAAAACTCTGGGCGAACTGATTAAAACTGAGATTCGTTTTACCTACTTTGTCAGACACTAGCCAAACTGGTTGTCTAGACTCCCTGTGTATGGGAAGAATACCCAGAGGGCAATTCATCTCAATTAACTTAGATACCTGTCTTAGACTGGGAAGAAATAAATGTGCTCTGAAGGTATCCTTTCTCTCCACTAATTATAGGGGAACTTAAGCACCTGGTTTGGAGTAGACATTTAGCTCTTAGACAGCAAAGTTAGGTGAGATGTATTGCAAGCGAAGTGAAAACGGTAGCAACGGAGCTTCAACAGCTGAGGAATAGAAGGAGGGTGAACTGCAAAGAGCCTTTGGGGTAACAGAAAGGAATACGGAAGATGGGAAGTAACATAGTGAGGTAATCAAGTGGGGCCACACAAAAGGGTTTGAAGAGCAGGACAAAATGATTTTGGAGCAACCAGGTAAATCTGACTGTGCTGTCATGTGGTATGGGAGAAAATAGAAAAGGTAGCTAGGGGAAAGGTTTGCAATAATCAGTGCAAAAGTCGCTCAATGCATGAATACACGAGTCTCCTGTAGGAGTGCAAAAGAATCGCCAATCTTTGGAATATTGTGAAAATACAAAGGGCACTCAACCACAGTATCTGCAAAAGATGAGAAAGGCACTGAAGGTGAAAATAGGTCGCATTTTCACTGTAGTGGAGATAAAAGACATGATATGCAAAATGTAGTGAGCAAATATATTTTTTCTCTTTTAACTGGATCTAGACCTCACAATGAGAAATAGCCTATTGCATGTTAGCATAGATTTTTTCTGGTTGCCTATTGTAGCAGAATTGCTGACTGAGATACTAGAAAGGTTTAAGAGTGAAATCTTTACTCGTACATTATCAAGGGGAATCTATTTTATTGAAGGAATAGATAAAATTGACATGATCAAACTAATAAATCTGCTCCCTGATTATGCATTATACCACCTAGTCTTAACAGTCTGTCTACACATTTAATACTATCAGTCTGTAATATAAGTATTACATAATAATAAGAAGAAAGAGCAGAAGATTTGATTCAACCAAAACTTAATTATGATCTGATAAATATCAAGTGACGGCAATGGCTTCCAAGGCTGGCTCATTTGGATATTTTGGGAAATTGTGCTAAAGTATTCTAAAAGCCTGTGGTGATCATCAATACCCTGTGTTGTTTGAAACCAATCACAGGGTAATTGAAGGCACTATTAAAGTGAATTACTGGTTTCTAACTCTCATTTAATTAAAATATTTCTATATTTTTCTTGCCCATGCTCCCAGCTCAAAATCTGAACTATACTTGTATTTCTCTAGGAATTAACCTAGGAATCCTATTTTTCTCTGTGATGTTTTGACTGTATTTTAAGCATAAATATTATGAATCTTTTCCTGTCAACTTTTGATTTACCAAGCATTTAGCCAAGTCAATGAACAGATTAAGCTCACTACATAATACCAGATGGCTTTATGGTTTTGTGTCCTCTCCTGGGCAAGTGCTGCTGTCATCTCTGAGCATCTGCACGGAGCCACGAGGGATGTGTGCACTTTTCATTCATTCAGCTGGGTCACTCATCATTAATATTCGGAGGAGGAAAGGAGGTGTCAGACAAGAGAATTGGTTCTGGCTTCTGTTAGCACATTGACATGTCAATCATTCACCCTAGAGGCTGCCAGGCCCAATTTAGAACAAAAGTAACTGCTGGGCTGAGCACATCACAAAAGGAGATGAGATTTCTTTGTGTTAACCAGTCCCTTCACGGGGTGGAAACATAATTAGAGTCTTCCTCACAACCAATAACACATGAAACCCAGTGATTAGCGGGACCTACTTCGAGATAAAATCGCTGACCTCAATCACGTTATGAATGATTCTGCTGCAGTTGTAGGGTGTTCTTGAAATGGAATTGTATTTAAAACACCTCTCTTCGGAAAGCCGTTCAACCCAGCACAGTGATAGCTTGAATATGTTAAGTTTCCTGCAATTTCTTACATGACAGCTTTGATCATTCATAAAAGGTACTGTTGTTTTTCAAATTAGTGTAGCCACCTTCTAAAGAAAAAGCAGCAGAAACAAATTAATCCCCAAGCCGTTTGATCTCAGTGCAATTTCCCAGCAGCTGCCTGCGTGATGGCCTCCTGGTGCTCCCTGCCGGGCTCCCGAAGGAATGCCCACCGCTGCTTCCCTGGAGCAACTTCCCTGGGACAAGGTGGTCACGGTGGCAAAGGCCACATGGGCTGAGCTGCTCAGGCTAGAAAGCAGGAATTCCAGCTCCATAAACCCTTCAACCTTTTCTTGCAACATTTTGATCCTTTCGGCACCTCGAATTAATTGAAACAAGCATCGGCAAGAAGAGCATTTGCGATCACAGTCCATACCCGCACTACCAAGTGGTAAAAGTTGCATTGTGCTCTGGTAGGCAGCTTCTCTCATCAGCCACGCTAACATAGGGCAGCTCTCAGGTGTCTACCGTTGTAATAGCAGACTCAAACCTCTCAGACGCCAGGATCTGAACATTAAAGCTAGCTGTGTCTCTGGCATAAATTGAACCAACAGCCAGGCTGCAAATATTCTGAGGAAGGTTAAATATTTATTCTATTGATCAGCTCCATCTCTGTTGTGTAAAATCTCCTACCACTCAGTGATACTCAAAGAAACATTTTCTCACAGCAAGCCACATGTAAACTAGTAAATCTCTATCAGAATCAATAGCTAGACACCTTTCTATACCGGGTGAAGAACTGGTGTATGCAGTTTTAATATAAGGTTGTCAAATACGTGTTTTCTTCCATTCTGCTTGCGGTTATCTGCTGTATACTACATGTGACACAAGCAATCTGTGCTGAACTTCTGTCTTGGCCACAAGGCTGGAAACCTTTCAGCTCTAGCATTTCTCATAACATATAGTAATTGTTTCACATACTTAATTTATTTCTTCAGTGAAAGAAAAGTATATCAGTGTCCCACTGTCTATATCTGACTGCATCATGAAAGAAGTATTCTTACCACGGCCTGGTTTTGTAATGAAGTTTTATGACCAGTCAAATTTAACCCAAAGTATGAACCCTACATCTCTATTTCACATTCAGCAGAACAAACACATGACATCATCAGCCAAAGGTTGTAGCTAAACTGCAGGAGTAAGAAACAATGACAGTGGGAAATAATAAACCACTTCTCTTTTAGCTCTTATAGATATATATTACTAATGCTGTTAAGTGTTAAATGTATTTCAACGGCCGCAACTCCTGGGCAGGTGAGAGGAAAGCTAGATCTCCCTGGTCACATAGCCATCCTGGGTACAAGCAGTGAAATACCACAAAATATTTTGCTTTGGCTGTTATTTATCCTGCTACTGTAGTCATACAGTTATTTTAGTATTCAAGTACCTGAAGACTGATTGTATGGCTGACTACACCAATTATTCTGCATCTCAAAAACCTGGTATCATGACGACGAAAATGAAGACTACAAACCAGTTTGATGAACTTTTAAGAGAGCATTCTGATCACTAGCATAAGACCATTTCCCTTTTATATTCTAAGAGACTAAAGAGGCAACACAGTGGCATTTTTACATCCCTTAATGAATGTTACTATTACACAAATTATATTATTCCTGTTAATAATACCACCTTCAAATAACATATTTTTGCCTGTTTTATGTAGGGCTGCAAGTTTACTGAAAGGATACAGCACACAAGCTCTGGCCTAAGTATTCGGCAACATGAGCAGAGCATATGTCCTGGCTAAAGAAAGAGGCGCAGAAGAGATTTTGTGGTCTGTCACAAGCAGCTAGAAGTCGCTGTGTGTCACTCCAGCATCATCGCTGAAGCTGTCTCCTCTAAATTATGTGAGGGGCCAAGAAGCTGATATTCCCCCTTTTTTTAAAGGTACCTCCTCAGCAAAATGCTGATCCTTCAATACTTCAGACAAAACTATCGTGCAAAGGATCTATGTACAGCTTAAGTCATTCTAAAGCCCGATTTCCTCACCACCTGTCACAACATGAAGCAACAGAGGCTACGATTCTGGGTAAGCACCATTGCTGATAATGTGATCCATTTGCATGGTAAGTAACTCCAAGTGCAGTTATGTCAATATATGTCAAAACTATGCTACAGAGAAGTGCATATTTAGATGGCGTATCAGAGAGGAAGAGCAAATCAGTGGTAACCTGTCAGAAAAGACAGGTTCAATTGTTTGCTCAGCAGAGATTTTGTGTGTTCCCATTTGTCCTCTTCAGTTCCTCATCTCTAAAATTGTAATGACTGTATTTTCTTTTTTACACATCACAGAGACATGTGAGGTTCTTAGAAACAATGTTCACAGTATTGGCATAAATATCTTTGGTATATTGATTTTTCAGGGGTTTTAATTGAAATTGTTTTTCCACAAGGAATGCTGTTGTATCAGTATAAAGATGCTCCAATTTTCAACGGGCTTTCAATATTTTGATTAGTAGTATTTTCTTGCACTTGTTTCCATCAGCATGATTTTTACATAAGGCGCAACTGGTGCCTCTGTAATTTTCTCCATAAATCGCTTTTTCATAAATAAATTTATGAATTCAGAGACAAGTAGTTTGAGAAGGCTGTCTGCTTTCATTTGCATCATTCTCCTGCTGCTCTGAGGTATGTTATGTTTAGCAGCTGCTTAAATACTAATCCCAAGACTGAATTGTGTCTATCACTTTAAAGGAGGATAAGAAATCTTTTTATTAGGAAACATTATTTCTGTTGCAATACAGGAGATTGGCAAATATACACATGGCAGGCAATGAGCTTGCATTATTGTTGACTCAAAGGTTTAAAGAGTTATTTTCATATTTAAAGAAATTGCATGTGTAAAGTAACTGTATCAGAGTGCTGAAACAAGCAAGATTTCTGAGACAAATTTTAAAGAATGGAGTATTACCTCAGAAAACTTAGACCACAGCTTCAAAGAGAGTATGCAGTATTTATACAATGTTGTAGACAGGTTTAAGAAAACGTCCAATGGAGACTTATCAGTCATCAAACAGAACTTATATTGAAAACTCTAGGAAATAAAGTTAATAAATTGAAGAAAATTTATACAATATATTGATTGCCAGATCACAACAAACTAACTAAAATCCCAATATTGAAACAACATTGAAAATAAATATAAAGTACTTACTGTTTCTAAAATCAGTTAAAAGTCATCTATGGGGTGAGAAAAAACACAGTTTCTTTCAGTGGGGGTTTAAGAGAAAACTGTCTCTGAGAAGACTGTGCCTTCTAATTTTTTGTTAAAGGCAAAGTCACAGCAAAATGCAGCTCCTTAACATCCAGGGTGTATTAATACTCCTCATTGTACTGGCTAATGCACATGCTGAGGTTAAAAGAGCTTCAGCTGGTGTAAAACCCAGCAATCTCTTTTAATGGTACTAGCCACCAAGAACATGACCCCCTAGCACTCTGCTCTGTAGCGTGACTCCAAAGCGAACAAAGCAGCCAACTGGCCTTCTGTGGTACAGGGCTGGGCTATCTGGTGAGCTTTCTCAGCAGATGGTCTAAGAGCTCCTTGTTGGAAGAGGTGTTCCTCATATTGGCAGAACTGGAGGCTATATTCACAGAGGGATCTAAGATCAGAAATTCCTCTTCAGGTCCTTAAGTCATTGGACTTCATCACCACCAAGATTCACATCCAAGACTAACACTAGGTTCAAGCTCCTCACAAACAGATTTTCCTGTAACACTGTGGGTGGACTTCTTGGGGTGATTGCTGTAAAAAAACCTAACCTCAATTGGTATCTCTAAAAGAAATGCATGGTATTAAGATTGTCCTTAGTCCCAGCTGTGCTTACTATAGCATGATCCTTACTATCCTGAATAACTTTTCCTCAATCCTACTCTTTCCTTTTTAAACAAGGAGGGGCAGGGGATGGGTTGTAGCACTAGTAAAACCCTTCAGACCTTACAGCGGTGAGCCTGTGCAATGCCAGTACCGCTGGTGACACACACTCCAAAGCCGTACAGGAATCCCAGCCCAGCCGTCTCATCCCCGCAGTGAGGTTCATCCCACCAGTCTGGTGACCAGCTCAGACAGCATTGGCCTCCTCGTAAGACAGGGTGGAGGGCAGAGCAGGCTGCTCCCTCATGCCCACCACCGCTAGGGTTGCAGTAGTCCTCTGCGACGGGCATCCGTCCCTCCCAGCTAGGGCCTCAGCTCTGGGTGAGGGTCTCACAGTCCTTCCCATGCAGGTTGCATCTGCAGGCCTCCAGGGTTTGGTGTACGTGGACAAGGCAGGATAAGAAACTCGGATCTCAAGTGGAGAAAGAGAGGTGGCAGCTGCTGGCAGAAAGCCTGGAGAGCTGTCGCGAAGGGAAGGCCAAACGCAGGCTGAATGGGGAACAATTTCTGGAGGCCAGGCCAAAAGAAAAGGCGTTGTGAGAGAAGAGGTGGGAAAGACTGTTGCAGGAAGAAGAAACCAAGTGTAAGGCAAAACTTGAAAGATCAAAGCTCTAAGGTGAGTACAGGAAATATTTTCATGAAAAACAGCTGAGAGAGAAGCAGATCATGGAGATCTATCTTGAATCACAGTCTCCTCAGAGGCAATGTTGCACCAGCTTTTGAGAAAAGGTGTTTGAAAGAAACGGAAGGGAAGAAGAGAAAAGAGCTGATCCAGTACAAAAAGACAAGACACAGACACCTGAAGTAAGTTAATCAGCAGGTCAAAGTTAATGAGCCTTAGCAAAAGACTTGCTGTGGAACAAAACCTTCAAAGATCTCAAGAAATCCTTGATCAGCTGATGGAGGAAATGATTAGGGAATCAAAAGACAAAGCTCTAAAGGAAGAAGAATGAAGTTTTATGGCCAAATTTAGAGCAAAAGAGAAAGAGGAAGAGAAAAGAAGACATAAAAGTATGTTGCTAAATGTAGCTGAGAGGAAAATTCAACAAGCTGAAATTCACCAAGATGCTGGCCAAAAATATTGAATGGAAAATAAAACCCATCAAGGAAATTAACTGTTTGAAAGAAAGAAACCACCAGTCTCAAAAACAAAACTTGATGATGATGAAAAATGGCAACTATAGGAAACAGAAGTAGCAATCAGAAGAAGAGCTCAGAGAAGCAATTTATGTTGAAAGGTAAGGAATCTGTTGCAGAAAAAGCTAGAAAAAATACACAAGAGCATCTTATGGCCTGAGACAAAAAGTGAGAGAACTGATGAATAGCCAAGCAAATGACTAGACATCTTCAGATGCCTCTAACAGTGCAGACATTCTTAAGACTTCAAAGATTTCAGCCATTTTTGTGCCCCAAAAATGGCAAGCAATTTATTATTTGTGGTTAGGCACGAGCTCTGGGTTGTATCACACTAAAATGGTTTCATTTTAACCTTGCTGCATCCAATGAATATGCCAGTTACCACCTGAGCCACTTCAGTTCTGGCAGCCTGGTCTAGCTGCTGGTTGTTCTGATGTTCCTCAGCAGCACAGCACTTGGGCATGAGCGTCTGTATGACATACCTCTACAGTAATGTTCTCTACCCAGGTAACAATGTCTTGCCACGATGCTGCAGCTCAGGTGAGTTTACTTCTGCACTGCCAGTTGGCCTGTTTCTATTGCCATCTCCTGCCCCCGCAGGGCATTTGCCACCATCTGGGGGTCGGTATAGATACAGAGTACCGGCCACTTTTCTCATTCAGCAGTCCCTAGAGCCAGATGGATGGCTTTCAAGTCTGCAGACTGACTTGATTCACCTTTTCCTTCAGTGGCTTCTGTGACCCATCATGTGAGTCTCCGCACAGCAGCTTCTTTCCATTTCTGATAGTTTCCCACAACATGACAGAATCCATTGGTAGGTGTAGCACATTGCTTCTCGTGTTGTGGGCCCTCAGCACAAGCCACCTCCTTGGGCAGTTCTCTGAAATCTCTGCTTTCTGATCAGTCCATGATCTCTTCCAGGACTCTTGAGTAGCTGGGTTTACTCATCTGGGCCTGTTACATGATCAGCACTACCCACTTACTCCACATAGCTTCGGCTGCGTGGTGTGTAGAGGGGACCGTCTCTTTGAAAGTCCAGTGCAGCACAGGCAATCGTGATGCCAAGAGGGACTGTGCTTCTGTACTATCTACTTCCAAAGTGGCTCAAACCCCCTCATATGCTGCTAGTATCTCTGTTTTAGACAGATGTATTTTGTATTACATTCCCATGAAATATAAATTAATTTTCAAATCATTTATAATTAAATATATATTAAGTATATGTCATGAAAATACATTTCAAATATATTTAGTGAAATTGTACTAGATAACCTAGCTTATGTATGTAATAAATAGATATCTTTTCACAAGTAATTCTTACACCTCATTAACTTCTGCAGCTTTGAGGAGAATGAATTGCTTATCTGTCATGTAGGTGGGCTGGTTTTGCCTCGGTAATGGATATATACTACTAATGCAGCTTTAACGTAATACAGAAATATGTTCAAGTTCTTTCTCAAACTAGAAGAATTAGTAGTCCTAAAACAAAAATGCAATTATATTTAATCTAATGTGTAGCTAGCTAATAGATAATCTGAAGTGCAATTTAGTTTTATAAACTGTTGAGTCAGTAAATTAGATGACCCATTGCAATGATATTTTCTTATTGTATGAACTATATTGACTTTCAGTAAATTACTTTTTGCAGTATGTTTAATTTTCATTTTGAAAAGTTGAATTACTGTATCACTCACAGCATGCTAGATACAAAATACAGCTTTTAGTTTTTGAGAAAAAAATCAATCCCTTTGGTATGGGACTTTAAATACAAAGAAAAAATACTTTGAAGGGGGGGAATTCTGTGCATTTCACTGAGAAAAATATACTCCAATTCAAAGGCTTCGACGTAGACTTACGTGCTTGAACTCTTTTTTTAATCTATATATACATTGTTGAATATGCCATTAGTCAAAAACCCAGGACAAGCAGCAGTGTCATTTGAAAAAGTAAAGCGCTTTCTTTCCTAGGAAAGGAAGGCTGAAACAAAGTTAGTGGCATTAGGCTCTACACCTTTGTGAGGAAGAGCAACTGAAGATCCCAAAGAGCTGGCAGTTTCAGCTGACGCCAGCTACACAAGTAACAAGTAATGAATGGCAAATAACAGACAAAATTTGAGGGCAAGCCTTGATCTGAATGTCATCAGAGATCTTCAGGGGATTCTGCCTCGTGAAACCAAGATTGGGTTTTCCCAAGCACATGGCTCAAAAATAATGTCTCTTTTCTGGAAAATAAAAAATCTGAGCAAACCGGAAAAATCTAGCAACTGATAGAGCCTCGCCCTTTCACAGCCACTGCTGAAATGTCATTGAATTAGATTTAAGAGCCTGTCTGAAATTTCCTAGCTTCAGGCTGCAGCCCAACAATTCAAAAGCATTTCTTGCCAGAAAATCATGGAAAACTGTATTTTGCCAATATAAATCAACTGCGATTTGAAAACTTGTTCCTGCTGAAAATTCAAAAAGAGATTATAGAAGTGAGATAACCTGTCTAAGAACCCTATGGTTGGAAATATGTCTGCTCTCAGCAGAACGGAGGAATCTAATTTGTAAATCACAACAGCAAGATATTTTCAAACTTAGAAATCTACGGTATCTCTACACTTCTTCAGAATACATTGTAGTCATCTGCTGGGAGATTTTGGTTAATCTTTCCTACATGCCGTTGGAATCAGAAAGGATAATAGTGGTGATTCTGATTTCTGTATGGGGAGTCTCTAGTGAGGCACAGGCAAAGGACTTGTTTGTTTCTTGCCACCCGCTTCGCATGCAGTGCAGAAACTCACTCCAGCTCAGTAAGGAACATTCTAATACCTTGCAATCCATGGTGTTTCATGATATTCAAGACCTGCCTGGACGCAGTCCTGTGCAGCCTTCTGTAGGTGCCCCTGCTTCGTCAGGGGGGTTGGACTAGACGACCCACAGAGGTCCCTTCCAACCCCTACCATTCTGCGATTCTGTGATTCTGTGATAAATGCAGCATTATAACTGATCTCTCTCTTTTGAAGAAAAGATGATGTTACCTCTTTCTAACCTGAGTAGGTAGCCAAGAGTCTAGGGTCTTGTCAGTTATTTCAAATGGAGGTAAACTGGCAGAGTTCAGCGTATCTTAGATACAAATTAGTTTATTACAAAAAGTGTTCAGAGTCACCTTTTCTGAATGCAAGGGAAATTAAACAGCAAGGGCAAGTTTCTCAGCACACAAGTCAACATCCCTTTCTGAACAACACTTAGACCAAAAATTCTCTCTCCTTTTTCACCCATGCCTGTTTGTAATTGCCTCTTGCAGACTTTTCGCTCAGCTATTTCAGTCATTCTGCATCCCACAGATCTGAAAACCATCATACAGCAAAACCCATTCATGCTGTGTCTTTATTAAAGATGGAGGCTGTTTTCGTTTCAGCTCTCTGAATACCTACGGAAGCGTAACCATTTCTTACCTTTATCCCTCACAAAGACCTATTGTTAAACCCAGAATCTTTTAACGACATTTAGCCAACTAGAACAACATCTTGGTTTTGAACACTTAGCAACAGCTACAAAATTTTGCAGTGCTGCAAACAGCAGCCATATATGGCCCTGTGTCCCAAGACCTATCTTCAGCAAAAGGCAGATAAAGATAAATTATCTTGGTCTTTGGAGATAAAGAAACAGAAGCATAAGAGTTCTCACATGTTCTAGTGCTTCAGCTTCCCAGTGGTGTGGTCATAAAATAGGAATTGGTTGGGAGCGGCCCCAGGCAGACAGCAGGACCTGACGATTCAGGTGCTGGAGGCAGGTGAGCTCACTAGTGATGCTGTCTTTGGAAACCCTGGCTGAATCCTGCCTGAATACTATAAAATATACAACAAATAATTGTATTGATTCATGCTTAGCAAAACCTTGAAACATTATATTATTACTTGTCTTTCACATTGCTGGAATACTGTTTTCTCTCTTCTGTAATAAAAAATAGCCTTATCTGAGAAGGGAAACCACTGGTCCTTCTAGTTTTGAACTCCTATGGGCAGACATCTATCCAGATGGCTTGTGAGTATGTCTGCGGTGCATGTGCATATCCTGAAGCCTTGATCTTACAGTGAACTCTGCACAGATTCACCTGTAGAGATGGTCGTGATATACTCAATGCCAAAATACCAACTAGCTCCTGGTTGTTTTGGATGTTCTGACAAATGCTGCAAATCTTCAATTCGGGCTTGGCACAGTCAATCCACATACTTGGAGACAGAACATTTTCACACCACCATTTGAAAACATCCACTTCCAGTAGCCAACAAACAAGCTATGTATTTTTGTTGTTTGGTTTTGTTTTTTTAAATGAGATATGTAATATTTACAAACATATTTTGAAATATAAAATAAAATCCATGAGGGATTTTGAAGCAATGTTTATAATTGATTTGGATAAGCTCAGCTTTTAGGATTACTTTCTGCTTCTTTTTAAAATAACTGGATTATCTGAAGGATGAAGAAATCTTTGACCTATATATTCTAGTTGCTGTCTGTCTTTCTTCCATTTACTTGCCTTTATAGCATATTAAGACAAGCTAACCCATATAAATGTCTTGCGGGATATAAGATCCAATTTCAGTCATGCAAAAAGTACCTGTGTACCAAAGGAAGACAGATGGACAGATTCTTATTTTAGCACATACTGCATGGCAGAAGGAAACCAGCAGAAAGCAGGACTTAAATTTCTCTCTACCCTAGAAAATTACAATCACATAGTTATCCCAGAAAATTACAGTGGAATAAGAAAGAGACAAAACAAAACAAAACAAAACAAAAAACCCTCATGCTGCTTATACTGATACATGTCCTATCAGTGTTGGTTACAATGCTCATTAAAGCTATGAACTTAACATATTATCAAGGAGAAAGGACAGACCAGAATGTGGCAGCTTAACTGATCAGCGAATTCTGCTTCCTGTAGGGAGGATGTGGCAGGCAGATGAGGGAGTAACACGCGGGGAAATCGTTCTTTACTAGGAAGGAAATGAGATGGATGTTGTGTAAGTAAATATTATTGAAGCACTGGTCCAAGGATGTGAAGTAATAATCCTTTTGCAACCAAGGACCATAGAATCATAGAATGCTTTGCATTGGAAGGGACCTTTAGAGGTCATCTAGCCCACACCCCCTGCAACGCGCAGGAACATCTTCAGCTAGACCAGGTTGCTCAGAGCCCCATCCAACCTGGCCTTGAATGTTTCCACAGATGAGGCCTCCACTACCTCTCCGGGCAACCCATTCCAGTGTTTCACCACCCTCATGGTAAAAAACTTCTTCCTTCTATCTAGTCTAAATCTACCCTCCCTTAGCTTAAAGCCATTACTGCTTGTCCTATTGCAACAATCCCTGCTGAAAATATTTTCCCCATCCCCCCTTGAGGTACTGGAAGGCTGCTCTATGGTCTCCCCACCGCCCTCTCTTCTCCAGGCTGAACAGCCCCAACTCTCTCAGCCTTTCCTCACACTAGAGGTGTTCCATCCCTCTGAGCATCTTTGTGGCCCTCCTCTGGACCTGCCCCAACAGTTCCATGTCTTTCCTGTGCTGAGGGCTCCAGAGCTGGACACAGGACTCCAGGTGGGGGTCTCACCACAGCGGAGTAGTGGGGCAGAATCACCTCCCTCAACTTGCTGGCCACGCTTCTCTTAATGCAGCCCAGGATATGGTTGGCCTTCTGGGCTGCGAGTGCACATTGGTGGCTCATGTCCAGCTTTTCATCCACCAGTACCCCCAAGTCCTTCCCAGCAGAGCTGCTCGCAAGCCCTTCATCCCCCAGCGTGTATTGATAGTAGGGGTTGCCCTGACCCAGATGCAGAACCCTGCACTTGGCCTTGTTTAACCTCCTGAGGTTCACACTGGCCCACTTCTCCAGTTTGTCCAGGTCCCTCTGAATGGCATCCCGTCCTTCTGGTGTGTCAACTGCACCACTCAGCTTGGTGTCATCTGCAAACTTGCTGAGGGTGCACTCGATCTCGCTGTCTAAGTTATTGATGAAAATATTAAATAGCACTGGTCCCAGTATGGACCCCTGAGGGACACCACTTGTCACTGGCATCCATTTGGACATTGAGCCGTTGACCACTACCCTCTGGCTGTGTCCTTCCAGCCAGTTCCTCAGCCACCAAACAGTCTACCCATCAAATCCATATTTCTTCAATTTAGAGAGAAAGACATTGCAAGGGACAGTGTTGAAGGCTTTACAGAAGTCCAGATAGATCACATCCCTAGCTCTTCCCTTGTCCACTGATCTAGTCACGCCATCATAGAAAGCCACTAAGTTGGTCAGGCAGGACTTGCCCTTGGTGAAGCCATGCTGGCTGTCTTGAATCACCTCCCTGGCCTCCATGTGCCTTAGCATAGCTTCTAGGAGGATCTGTTCCATGATCTTCCCAGGCAGAGAGATGAGTCTCACAGATAATTCCCTGGCAATTCCCAGGGTCCTGCTTCCTACCCTTTATAAAAATGGGCTCAAGCTAGCTCAGATAACCTCTCCCAAAAGTCTAAAGAAATCTGAGTCTCTTGACTGTGCATCAGACCTTCTTGACCTTGCGCGGGACTGACGTGCAGTGACATGAGGTGAGGCTGCAGGGGTACGGTCCGAGGGCAGAAGGGCAATGGAGACGGTGCCCTGGCTGTCCAGAGTGCCAGTGAAGCCATCCTGAAGTACCGATGAGGTGAGTCTCCTGCATCTGCAAACCCAATAGATCTTTTTCTTCATTCTCCTGTGTCTTGCCTCCATCACCTTTATATTCCTTCGTTCTTTGATTAATGCATCGATTTAGATAGCACACTTAGCACACCCATCCTCTCTCATCCACGTGAAATGCACGGCATGTTCAGGGCTAAATGACCCAGATGGAAGAATTTCTCACTGTCCTAGAGAGCAGTGAGCTTAACCGTTCACTTGAAGGTTTCTTCCGCTTTCCATTCTCGGACGTGGGTCACTGAGAAATCACTAGCATTATGAGCACCAGAAAAAAATGTGCAAAACAGAAAGACCGTGCACACACACTCCTTTAGTGCTCTTGATTTCTCTTCCTCCAAATGGCTTAAATGCCCCGTGCCCCAATTCTGAAACAAATATATTGAGCTTGAAGAATAAACAGCCAACAGTAATGTTTCATTTTAGAAATTAAGTCAGAATTTTATTTTCTTAACCACAGATCACACATTTATTTTCTTAACCAGAGGACAGTCTCCCTACCAGACGCGGGCATTTCCAAACTGGGACAGGGGAGGGCACTAAAGAGTTACACATGGATCTGAAAGCTGCAGAAATGCTTCGTCCAACATGTAAGTTGGCTCTAAAATTATTTCAGGCTCATCATGTATACTTCTTGAATGGAAAAGAGGCTTTGATGCAGCCTGTGTTAGCTGACTGAACCACTTCCTCAACCTTTGAGAAAAGCTGCTGAAGCCAAGCCTTGCTTTTGTGTTTTAGCATCTTTCAGCCAAGTAGAAAAATACATCCTCATCAATAGCTCTCTAAGAGCACGTCGGTCTCTGAGAGAAACAGAAACATGGTGTGAACCAGAGTGTAGTATGTTTAGGCATTAGTTTTATTTGTCCGTAGTTCAGTCAAATTCAGTTTTAGGGTAATAAAATATGTTTCTAAGGCCTTTGCTTTAGCTGGGCTAGCAACACTAAAGAACTGACACGTTTAGGTAATGGACTGCGACCCTCTTTGCACTTCCAAGAAATCTACCACAAGGTTATTTGCCATTTACTACGCTTGCTCCGGACTTTTCTCCTTATGGGAAGCAACTATTCACCTTCATATGCAAAGGGAGTGTCAACAGAGACGAACAATGCACAACTATTTCCATAATTAATTACCGTCAAGCTCACAGTAGTGTAAGAAGCTGAGACAATTCTTCCCATTTTCTGCCTGTCAGAGTGTACTATCACAACTGAGAACGTGCACTGAGGTCCTTCTTTGTAAAAGCACATCTGAAAGAAGACTCTGTTTTAATTACAGCAACTCTTTCTTTTAAGCAGTGGATAATTCTGTAACCAGTGGTAACATTTGTACTGGTGCAGGCTATAATCAGATCTCATGCATTAGTGGAAAAATGTATCACTGCAGAGATCAGGAATGCTTTATGAATAGATATTCAATGGATGTACAAAGTTCTGTATTTCTCTGGAGACGTTTTATGCTGTCTTTCACACTACACAACAGGTAACAAAGATAGAGTAAACCTGGGTGCATTGGTCATTCACAGGATGGTTATGAGGCAATGGTATGCAGTGCCTGCTCGCTTTGGGCACCTGAGGAAACACAATTGTAACAGAGATGGAGAGGTCTGAATGCCACTTGACAGGCCACTGATACAGTTCTGGTCCACGGTCCTGGTCAGCCCTGATCAAAACGATGAGATGAAAGTGGAGCCGATCAGAGGAAGGCTATCAAGGAGCCCTGAAACACTTGTGCTGCTGGACATCTTGTATGCAATGAACACATACATATACTCCATCCTTGGGCCTGATCTTGATGTGCATCCAACTCTTCTCCACATTGCAGTCTTCTCTAAAAGGAAGCCCATGTGCCTAGGCTAGACAAGAACCATGTCACATGGTGCTTCGGGAAGAAGTTGGCATTTTGGATGTCTCCAAGACAAGTCTGGGAAGGAGTGATTTCCTCCTATAAATACAGCAGAAGGCTAAATAACTGGAAAAGGGAAAGACTAATTCAACTTACACAAAAATGTTGTCACAAAAACATAAAAGATGGATGATAAAGAAAATGTGGCTGCAAATTAGAAGACATTTTCTCATAATTCTCAGGAGCATGCAGCATGAGATCTCAGTTCCGAAATAAATGTTTACGCTGTCACTGTCACTAGCACAACTGCATGTCAGGAACAGCAGATAGTCTAGGGTAGACGGGGTTCCTCCTAGCCACCCAGATGACATCGTCCTTATCAACGTTTTAGAAGAAATATCATATGAAGCCGAAACAGAGCTAGGGAACAAAGTGAGGCACATTTTTGTGCATGCCTGCCTGGAAAGTCCTAGAAGACCCCAGCCCATGCAAAGGTGTGGTGGAACACAGCCCAATAGTACAAGCCTTCCAAGAGCTCACTGCTCCATGGCCAAGTTCTGCTCTGGTTTCCGGAGGAGTACAAGGTTTCTTCCTGTGTTCGTGGTATAGACAGACAAGTTCCCTAATTGCTCACGGAACTTGTTTCTCTCCATGATCACCGTCTCCCATGACAACAGTGTTTCTCCATAGGGACGCTACGCCTGGCTGCCAAGAGATGGATGTTTGGGAGTGCAGAAATTTCAGAGGAGCTGGACCTGCCCCCAGCAGATATGGGAATGCTTCGGGTGCTCATGGTGTCCAAAGTACACACAATGCCTTCACTTTCCCCAGGCCATTTTTCCACTTTTGAAAGAGTCAGCAACGAAGACCCATCACAAACAGAAAAATTAAACTTCTTTTGAATTTCAAAACAGAACAAACAAGATATCACTTTCACTGAAGATGATATCAGGAGCTTGCAAAAACAAAGACGAGCTGTGCGTGTGTACCCATCTTGAATTTGCGGGTGGGACAGAAAACCAGAATCACAAGCACGCACTGTGCGTTACAATAAATATTTTGAAAGAGATGCGGCTGCTGTGTTACCGCACGGATGCGGACTCCCCAGGTCAATTGTAAGGACGTCGCCACGAAAAGCAGGGGCGAGGGCAGCGTGCTGGCCACTCGGCCTTCCCAGGAGCCGCAGCAGGCGCTGCGGGGGGACCCTTCCGACCGCACACCCCGCTTTCCTGCGCCCCGGCTCGCGGGGGGGAGCGAGCCACGCGTGTGCTGGGTGGTTTTGTTCCCTTCATTACCATGCAGACAATATCCGGCTGTTCTCAGGGAAGGCCTGGGATCCCGGCTCTTTTCCCAGGCTTTCTTCTTGCCTGTGAAAAGAGGAAAAACAACGAGGAGCCTGTCTGGCTCTGTCTGGCGGAGCCGTGGGCTGACAGTGATGCAACGCCGAGCCCGGCGGTGAGTGGCTGCAGCCAAACTGGTCATGCTCTGTCCACGCATGGGGCGGCCATCGCCGCTGGCCGCCTCACACCCCGGCCCCCGCTGCTGCACAAAGGCTCCGAGGGGGGAGCATTCAGCGGTGAACAAAGCCCCAGCCAAGCGTGAAGCTGGAGGGGATCTCCCCCTCAGCACGGAGACGGCTGCCAGCCCACGCCGCAGTGCTGGCCTGGGGCTTGCGCGGTGATGGCGGCGGCGGCGATTGTCATTAGCTGGCGGAACAGGATTTTGTGAAACTGGGGCTGGCAGGGGAGTGAGGGCAGAAGGAAGAAACTTAAACTCGTTTTCTTTCACAGAACACGAGGCCAGATCTCAGCCGATGTAAATCAGCGTAGTCTCCATGCCTTCAGTGGCAGGTATATTCAAACACGTGTCAGTACAAAGGTGGTCCATGATGTCGGATAACTGAGAGCTGTTTAACTCTGCAGCCATTGCACAGTTCCTTGTTGGACACTTAGTAAGCAAAATGCCTATTAATATCTATTTCAACAGAAACATTTAGGCAGTGGGTTTAAAACCAGTTTGCAGATTTTTGTCATCTTATGATATTTCATTTTGCCTAAAAAATATTCATTATTCTCAAAAGAAAAAAGCAAAATATCCTTAGTCAAAATTTGGTGATTGCTTATGATCAACTTTTCAGTTTTAATTTAGAAAATGAGTTACATTCTTATAATTACAGATAGGTCACCACAGAAAGACACTTACTAGTTCTCACCTTTGTTGTCTGATCTCTCCAGACACCTAAGACAGAAAGGTCTTACTAAATATTTGAGGTTCCTTCACAGTAGAAGGTAGTAAATACAGGATTTGCATTTGTTAACTAACTTGTTAACTAGCTTTACATTTTCAGCCTTCATTCTGCCTTCACTCACCCCATCAAAGACTGACTCCCGGGCTGACACATCCAGACGCTTTGTTGCTCACAATAGTTACAGCCTCTTGACAGATCCGTGCGGAATGAAAAGCAAGGGATGCTTGCAGCTTGTTTTCAGAGGGGCAAGAGAGTGAAAGCATATAATCAGATTTTTCCAAGAAAATATTAGACCTTAAATGAAAGGGTAGGGGCATGAATGGAAAGGATTAAGCTTTCCATGTTATCTGAAACATCTCTCACCTTAAAACTGGATCACGTCCAAAGTACCAGCAAACTGACCTTTCAGATGCAACTTGCCAAGACATGGTGTCATTTAAACTTGCATAATAGGTGTCTGGCAGCATGCAGTTTCATACTTTTAAATGCCTTCCAGAGTCTTGAGTACGAAATGTGCTGTATTTAAATTCAGTCTAATTAAAGGTTGGAAATTAATTCATTAATTGTTAATTATAATGGAAATAAGTACCCAGATACTTGATCTGCACGCCTTTATACTCATTAAAACATAGAGTCAAAGTACAAATAAACGGTAAAGCCCTACTAAGTAAACCCATGCTTATCACCCAGCAACACAAATATTCATTGAAAAAAGCCCTCCTCTCCACTTTTTCATCAGCCTTTTTAAGTGCTTCCAAATACATTTGTAATCTTCTTTCTGTTACAGGTCATTTCCCCAGAGTATGCAGGTGCTGCCTATTTCTGCAGCTTAATGCCACAAAGTGCATGCACATAAAGTGCAATGAACATTTTCATTCAGGAGGTCAGAAGTTGCCTTCTGGGCGGTTCAGTCTCTCATTTCCAGGTAGTGGCATTTGGAGATTGTCACATAAAAAATGATGAAGCCAAAACTGAGATATTACAGCAAACCCGTGAATCCACCGGTCCATTCAGTGTCTGTCTCTCCCTACTTTGGTATGTCTTACACATGCACACGCACACGTGTTTATGACAGCAAGAAATGTATGCAGTAGGGGGACTGCAATTGCACTAGTAAAACCAGAAATTATAAGTGGTTGGAAAATGGAAAGGATTTCTCTATTAAAAAGTAAAGCTAAAAATAAGATAGCTGGATTTTTGTGAGCCTGCCATTGTATGTTTTTACACAAAATGGAGCTGGGGAGACAAAAGTTTAGGGTTGATTTGTTACTGACAGGAAATAAAAAATTAAAAAACCTAGAAAACTGGAGAGTCTTCCCCCAAGCAGTTTTCTTTGCTAATTAATTTGTCTTCATCATTAGACTTTTTTCTTTTCCTATAATAACAAGCTGTGTTGTAAGACCTCTCCGTTTTTGTCCATGGTACTTCTAATCTCAGGGGTCTGCTCCTCACTACCGCTAGCCAGCAAAGACTACAATTAGCACAAGGCGTTACCTGCAGCCCTGTGCTGTTAGCATCCTCATTAAGACTTAGCAACTCACAGTTCAACCTGATGTTACCTTACTGCCAGTAATTCCTTGCCAAAGCCACCTTCCAGCCATGAAATCTGAAAACTCAACAGCAACTTCTTCAAGGCTTGAATCGCTAGCCCTGTTCGGGGGGTTATCCGAAGCAATGGCATCACTTGTATTTCTTCCACAACTCCCAGTTTTTCACTGGGTCCCCTATTTACAAAGTCAAGAATTGCTTGAGCTATGATTTTTAACAGCTAAACACTTCAAGCAGAACAGAAAATGTGTCCAGAGAGGAGGAAGATGAGGCCCGTGAGGTGCCACGCAGCTTTGTTTTTATCTACTTTGTTATCGTGCTTACATTTGATTTCTGTATTGTAACAATCTCTCCTATGCCAAAACTACCCAGTTCTGACTCTGATAGTGACTGAAGAGCAGCAGAACAAACAATCTTGAGAACAGATTACATTCAAAGAAACCACAAAAGACTTAAGTAGGGCACTATGCCACTTGTGAATCCTGGTTTGCTCTGGTAAAACTTGTAAATGATACTAAAAAAAAAAGAGAAAACAGTAAAACCTTCATAGGCCTCCAGAGAAAAAAAGAAGGCACTTATCCGTACTTGTACAAATATGTGTTTGGTTGTTTTTGACAACAGTGGTTTCTATTGCCGGGGAATAAATATTTCCAGCTCCAGAGAAGAAACCTTCACACTTCAGAAAGGCAGAAGGAAGAAGAGGCTTTTCATTCTGCTGCGAGATTCTGGGTTTTGTACTTGTTTTGTGTGTGGGGACCCAGGCTTTCATGCCGATGGGGAAGTAAAATAGTTCTTTATGGAGTATTTTATAAAGGACTATCAATCATTCCAGTATGAGTCTGAAGCAGAAGGGGAGCAAAGGAGAGGTCACGCACAAAAAAGGTTGTGTTTCAAGCCACACAAGGAATGGAGATTTGACTGTGGGAAAGGAGATGTACATTCATGCAGACCCTGAACTTGGCCTTACAGAGCAGAGAAGTGCTGCCTGTGCCTGCAGCATCCCCTCACTGAGGTCTACCACCTATAAAATAAATCCTGTAATGAAAGCAGATCACCTCATAATGCAGTCCTGGAAGGGGCTGATTCATCTAATATCTCTTGCTTACAAATGTACTGCGGGGTTACCATAGTTCAGGCAGCCTCATTAAAAGCAGTGCAAAACACGCAGAGCCTGAATGGAGATGAAATAAAAGCCCTATAGATGGCTGTTACACATAATCCATTTGTTACTATGCTTCAGGCAAACAAAGGAGCACATTGTTGATGGAGCTGCTCTCTGCCAGCAGCAGAACAAATTCTTATATGATTCTAGTGAATATTTTACAACACGCAACGAAACGAAGAGTGAGCCTTCTCCATAATGCTAGTAATTCATAACCGGGAGAGGGATGAAGGCAGAATAGAGGGAGTGAGAGTGAAAAAGCGAGATTGGGTAATTAGTAACCGTTGTACAGGGAAACAAAAATTCGTACGGATTCTGAGCACCCGGAGACCTGCACTGGAAAAGAGAAGGAATTTTTCATGATTCACATGCATTACATATAGTATCTATAAAGTTTAGAATCTATCCCCTAACCACTAAATTCAAGTGGGTTATAATTTTGCATACCAGTGGGTGACAACATCTCACTATAGTTTGTATAGACAAAAATAAGAGGATATGCTTGAAATAAAAGTTGGCCAGACACTAAAAACCACAACGGCAGGCACTGAATGAAGCAATGAATTTAATGAGTATAGGACCTGTCTAGTTACACAATGAAAAAGTTCAAAATAAAATTGCTATTTCTAGCTCTACATTTGGCATATATGCGAAGGCTTTTTTTCACCCTAACAAAAGGACGGAAAATGTAGTTTGCTGTCTATGTATTATTCGCTTTCTCGCACCCTGGGTTAAATGATGTAGGTGCAGACTTCGCCCTGACCTCTCTGGAGCTGCACCAGGCTCACAGCGTGCCAGCCTAGGTGTCAACCCAGCCAATTAGCACCCGGTCATTCACATTTTTCACCACACCTTGCTTTCTCTTCCAGGAACAATGCCTTCAAGAGCACACTCTCGTCGCTCATGTATGTGAACAAAATTCCTGCAGTCGGATTTTTAAAAGGACACTAACCACTCCTTAGGTTGGCGGAAATGCGCGGAGATTCTCCTTGCAAGCTGAACAGGCAATGCACTACACAGAGCTAAACCGCTGGTCTGTCACCCCGCCTGCAATCATACAAGGTGTCAGAAAAGTTTATCAGTTGAAATCAGACGTAAGAAGAGGGGGTTCGGAGACAAAGTCCAAAAAACCTATTATGAGGTTTTGCTTAGCAGCAGTGTAACAACCGTCATCTAACTGCAGCCGAAGCAAGAGCTTTTCACCTCCCCTGGTCACGATACAACTTACCCCAGCTTAGAGGCGGAGGGGCAGGGTCTCCCTCAACTAGCCCCAGCTCTCCGGCGGGAGGGAAAGCAGAGCCAAGAGACCCTGAATGCAGTTAGGGGCCTCGAGAGGGAATCAACATATCTGCAAAGGAAACGGCGCAGTGTGAGGCCCCGACTGTTAATCTTATCTTTGTCCCACCAAGAGCAGTGTCGGCAAAACACGGCCTGGTGTGAAGACGTGAAGACAGCGCTAGAGCAGATATGCAAATGCCTGTGGGAAAACATCCCCGCCGAGGCATTGAAAAGCACTGACATGTTTTCACATAAATCATTAGGTAAGATGGGATCCTGTTTTCCACCCAAACGGCACTCCAGAAGCCGGGGGGAGCTGAGGGCCACCCCTCTTTNATGCACAAACAGCCGCTTTTGCCTCTACCCGGCTGGTCACACAGCAATTGCTTTTCCGTAGAATTACATGGAAGTAGCGAATGAGATTAGGGTATAGAAATACTTTCTGTTGTAAGGCATTTATTATTTGGGTATCTGGGGTAAATACTGACAATCACGACAGAGGAAGAGTCACGTTTACATTTCCTAATTATTCATTTCTCTTGACTCTAAGTTCCCAAAATTATTTCAGGCACTGTTTGTGTTGTAGGCGGCTGGTATGGTCAGGAAAACAAAGCTCCAGTGGGCTGGATCTCTGCTGCAGCTGGGAGGTGTGACGGGCTCAGTCAGCAAACGCAGTGAGCGAGTGGGAACATTTGGACTGCTTTGATGGGTCAAAGCTTAATTGCCGGCATATTCTCAATGATGGACTCCACTGAAAACCGGATACTACGGATACTACGCGAAAACAAACAAGCAATAGCTGACATTTAGCCTTTAAATAAAAGAGGAAATACGATTTGGTGACAGGGAAAGGAAGAACCCTGGGCCTTAGAGAGGTAACTTAAAAACCCTGAGCAGAGTGACGGGCCAAGGAGGAGGGGTGGCCACCGAGCTAGCTGCTGGGAGCGGGGGGCTGGCGTGGCTGCGACAGGCAGGGGCATCTGCTGAGCAGGTCTCCAGCGCATGTCCTGATAGAAACCTGCCCTGAGGAGCCCACGGACAATGTTCCACTCTCCCTGCTGATCTGCCGGCCGCCCACCCCCTCCCCAGGCAAGCTCCTGGCTCCTCCGTCCCCTGACAGTGGGGACCAAAAATCCCCATCTCCCGGTAGCGAGAACCCCTCCTTCCCTGAAGACTCACACGGCCACACACGCTACAAATAACGCCGTGGGCTTCCCCCGTGGGTCGCTCTGAGGGGAACGCTTCACCCATGCAAATATTTAGCAGCAGTTTTCAGCAGAAAATTCCCAGAATTGCATTGGATGGGACTGTGGGCTGGCGCAATACAAGTGATTAATGGGTCCTTTGCAGAACAAAACCTCCTCAGCTCTGTCACAAGATGGTTGCCATGGTTTTTTGACACCGCTTAGCAGAAATTTGCTTTGGCCGGGGGGATTGGAGGAGGGGAGAAACACAAAAAATACTATACAGAAGTCCTCCATTGTACACTGACAATTATTCTGAGCAAAATCCTGCGCCTGTCTAGAATTTCAAGCTCTGCATAAATACTTTCAATTATATTTGGAAAAAAAAAAAGAGGAGACTTTGTTAAGAACAGACAGCTTGAAACATGTCTCGTTAGCTATCAACCAAGTCTGTCAGAAATGTTGGAAGGTTTCAGCTAGGTTGATGTAAAAACAACATCAAATATCCCCTCCTGTGAGACTAAGTTAAATGTTCATTGCAGTGATTCAATGAAGGCTAGGTAAAATGCACGCTTCATTGCCATCAGCTGCAACAACATCAGAATCTTTTAGGGGGGATATTTTACCAAAGTCTCAAGTTTCGACTCATTTAAAATGCTTTGTGGCAGACAGCAGTTTTCATAGGTGCAAAATATTCTAATATATGGGACAAGTTCTGCCTGAAACATCCAATAAAACAGAAATGAGAAGTTGGCCAGGGAAGGCTTTTGAAAGTTCCTAAAAATGGATGCTTCCCATTTTATAAGGCATAAAAAAGCCAGAGCAGCATGCAAGAGTTTTAAGGTACCCTACCCTACCCTTCTCTCTGGAAGGAGAGTCTTTCTGTTAAGTATTTTGAGCGACACAACTACAGGCTTTTATCACCACCCCCACTTGACGGAAGACCCTGCTAGACTGAACACTAGAGATTTTGGGACGTTCAGTGCTTATACAAGAGCCCAGAGAAATTGCCATCCTTTAGCAGCCTCAGGCGTTTCTAAATCATCTTGTAAACTCCAAAATCCGCAAAATCTCACCTCCCTAGAAACACTGTATAAGGGCTGGCTGTCCATCTACAGTCAACAAACATCAAACCAGAAGACCCAGGAGCACCATTCATTTGGGTTGGTGTCTGTCGGTCTGTATTTATGAGCCATAAACCAATGCTATACAGGCAAATATCCAGGATAGATTGGAAGGGGAAGCAGGATAGCTGCGTTATCACGTAGCTCTGGGCTACAGGGGGAATTATTCCAGGAAAAGCAGTATGCTGATACAGCTACTCCACTCCTGCTACCTGAGTCTGCTTGTTCAGTTCCAGGTGGGGTGCATGATGTCACACAGAAATATTTTTTAGGTATTTTTGAAAACCCATTCCTGTATCTCAAGTAGGATTATTCATTACTTTATAATTTAGTTCATTGCTTCACTAATTTCAGTGCTCCAAAGTCAGTTTTTAGCAGCTGATCATCTGGCCCACACAAGCTATCAAAAATCGTAGATTATATAAGACAAAAAAGGCTGCTGCAGGGTAACCATTGGCATGTACTGTGTTGGACAGGCAAGGTGTCAGACTCTAATGCGTGTGGGAGAAGTTCTTGAGAATTGCTTAACAGTTTTCAGTGGAAAATGCTGTGTCAATATCAGAAGTTTTTATATAATATTTCCAGTGAAAATTTTAATTTAGAAAGTTGTTCCGGGGTAGAAGGAGAAAGCATGGTCAACACCACGACAGATGCACAGCAAGTGCTTGCGGGGAAAAGTGGCAGGCTGAGGTGCAAATCCCCACTTTGCCTATCTCCCTGCCTAAAACCTCAACAAGGCCTTGGTTTTATTCCAGCGGGAAATCTTGAAATCTCAGGATGCTTTTCAGGACGGGAAAAACTTTTTTTGCCCAGCCCCACGTTTTACACTTCTCCAGCTTAATCATTCCTGATGCCCAAGTGGTTGCTTTAAAATTCAACAAAGAGTTTATAAGGTGCAAGAACAGAGTGTCCAATTTTCTTACCCAGTGCAAGCTGGAAGACATGATGGAGGAATATTTCAGTAATTAGCTATAACATATTTGACAAGTAGATTCAGATCATAACTGAATAGAAATGCAGATAATAGAAGGAATTTTCCAGTCTTTCAATATAGCTTTACCACTGAAGGCAATGTAAATTGCGCTTGAAAAGCTGTAATTTGGCCACATCTGTAAGCGCATCAGTGCTCTTTCCACTGCTTCACCAAGTGCTCGGGGCTGGGGTTTGCCACATTCCCAGTGGTTTTGCTTTCAATGTTTTTGGTTTTAAGTGATTCCCTTGTTACAATTTCAGTTATCCACCTACTGCATATTCCGTCCTACTTGTGACCACTCTCCTGATACCTGCCTTTGCAGGAATTGATGTACGGTGTTCAGTAGCACACTGGCAATGTTCGTTCAGTACAGTCTCTTTGGCATTCCCACAACCATCAGAAACTAATTAAGCATACATACAATGGTTAACATTTTTGGTTATTTATTATCTATGTGTTTTCTTTGAATTTCTACAGCTGTGATATTTCACACACACTATGAAAACAACATTCATTTTACACTAGGCTTCTTTGCAGACCAGCAAATAACAACACTGGTAGAATTCCTAGGTGGGATGTTCCTCCAGCAGAACAAGCAAGCTCGGGCTGACAGATGACAAGTGAATTACCTAAAGCAATATTTTCTTGTTGAAAGCTGTAGTGGTAAGCAGATAAAAGCTAGCTTTCAGCTTCTGGAAAATAAGGAAGGAAAGCAACTAGCATTGTTTAGACAGTTACAGTCCTTTTCTTCATTGACATTGCCATAGCGTTGTCTCCCAAACGGAGTTCGTTACCCGGTGTGCAACACCCAATATGCACACAGAGCCGAGATACCAGTTTATGACTTACCCCTTTTTCTGTATATTCTGGAAAGTGAGTATGTACCCAGTAGTCGGTTTTATTTGCAATTTTTGTAGTTCTTTCTGTTAATCCCAGATGGAGATTAAAGTTCCATGGATTTGGACAGCGTTCCTGGATCCCTTTGGTGGCATGTAAAAATATTGCTTGACAGAAGAGAGGTATCATTCCCATCTGTTTCTTTCACTCCTTAAAGAAATCGGTATATCTACAAATATATGTTAGTAACACTATTGTTCCTAATAATGTGAGAAAATACAAGAATAATTCCCCTTGAATACAATCTATGTGAGCTATAGATTCTATCTGAGTCCAAGTACAGTTCACTTAATTCCGAGTCAGCTTCAAATTCAATGGTGCTGTTTCTCTCCATGTCCAGTCTTTCAGAGGGGCACTTTTCACCCATGTGTAGTGAATCCAAGAATCTACTCCTTTTACCTTGACATCTGCAGGGGTAATCAGTAATATCAAATACAGTCCCTTCCAGCATTCTTTCAGAGGTTTGTCTTTCCAGGTTCGGATGCAGACTTGTTCTCCCGGTTGAAAGGTATGTACCAGAGTATCTAGCAGAACAGCTGCTTTCTCATTCAGGTGCCTGTGAAGGGAAGACAGTGTATGCTCTAACAACAGCAAATACTCAGTATCTGGTCTCTATTAACATACATTTGATCACTCTTTCCTGTGAGCTTATTTACAGGATACAGTTTACCATACAGAATTTCAAAAGGGCTAACCCCTTCCCTGACTCTGGGAGTAATTCTCATTCTTAACAGTGCCATAGGTAGAATTTCTAGCCATTTCATTTGGGTTTCCAGGCATAATTTTGAAATTTGTCTCTTTAAAGTTTGATTCATCCATTCTACTTTGCCACTGGATTGCGGCCTCCAAGGAGTACATAAATCCCATTCAAATTGCAAGAACTTAGCAATTTCCTGCACAATTTTAACAATAAAGTGGGGCCCATTAACTGAGGCTATTCCTTCAGTGATACCAAATCTAGAAATTCTTTCTTTCAACACTAGCACTCTGACTACCTCCCTAGCTTTGTTGGTTCAGCACAAAAAAGCCTCTGGCCATCCAGAAAATTTATCTACCAATACCAATAAGTATTTAAATTGATGACATCTGGGTAATTCAGAGAAATCTATTTGCCAGTACTCCCCTGGAGTCTGTTCCCTTTTAACTTGTCCCAGAGGAGGTCTTTTTTGTATTTTTGGATTGTTCTTGCAGCATATTAAGCACTGTCTCACAATAACATTTGCTAGTTCTCGCATTCTGAACCCTACAGCATATCGTCTGATGCTTGCTACTACCTCATCTACCCCCATACGAGTTTCTTGATGAGTCTTTTTTCTTAATTCAGTTCCCTCATTAGTGGGGCTGTGACTGTTATTTGTCCAGCATCGGTTGTCCACCATCCATCCTTGGTTTTAGTACAATTTAAAAGTTTTGCTAATTTATTGTCCTTTTCTGAATATGCTGGCGGCTCCAGTAAAATTCTTGCAGTCAGAATGAAAGCCCCCACCAAAAACTCTGTCAAAGCTGCCCTTTTTGCTGTCTCATCAGCTTTTCGATTTCCACTAATAATATCTGTGTGTCCTTTCTGATGGGCTTTACAGTGCATTACGGACACTTCCTTTGACTTAAGAGTGGCCTGCAACAAATTTAAAATTGCCTTTCCATGTTTAATTGGAGTTTCTTGGGAGCATAACAGTCCTCTTTCTTTCGATGCGGCTCCATAGGCATGTATCACTCCGAAGGCATGTTTTGAGTCTGTATATATGCAGCCCTAACACTGGCGCTCACATCAATTCAGTCTGTACAGTATCAAAGCTTTTCCAGAGGTCCATTCTAGTATCTCTTCAGAACCTTTGAGAGCAGCATACTCTGTAACCAGCAGGTCCCAGGAGATTTAACAGATCAATGGTGGCTCTTTTGCATTCTTCTTCTGAAGTGGTCCTACTAATATATCATTTACATATTGTAGTAAAGTAACAGAAGGATGCTTACCTTGCCAGTCTTCTAATTCTTTGGCTAGTAAGTTACCAGATGGGGTAGGGCTGTTCTTAAATCCTTGGGGTAGCACGGTCCAGCAGAGTAGGACTTTTCTTCCTGAAGTTGGACTTTCTCATTCAAACGCGAACAATTTCTGACTTTCTTCTTCCAGAGGTATACGAAAAAAAGCATCCTTCAGGTCCCGTACTGTAAAATAAACATTATTCTCAAGTACTGATGATAATAAAGTGTATGGATTAGCAACTACCGGATGCACATCAACTGATACCCAGTTAATATCTCTTAAATCCTGTATTGGCCGATACCCCTGTGTCCAGGGCTTTCTGACTGGCAAAATTGGAGTATTATATTCAGATTGACATTATCTTAATAGTCCATACTAAGTAAAGTCGTTTGTCAACAGCTCCAAACATACTCTGGCTTCCAATCTAATAGGATACTGTCTCTTTCTTACCAGTTGTGCTCCATGTTTCAATTCAGTTTTTACCAGTACAGCATTTTTCACTCTTCCTGGTCTCCTGGGTGCCCATATTGTAGGTATCACAGCAGTCAGGATCTCCCCTGGGATGTTGATACTCTCTTGTTGCTTCATAGTCAAGAACAAAATTGTGCTTTCCAAGCAGTTTCTTTTGGCAGATGTAACTGTATCGATTTATCAGAAAAGGTTATTTGTGCTCTGAATTTACAAAGCAAATCTCGCCTGAGAAGAGGAATGGGGCACTCTAGCATATAGAGAAACTCATGAGATACCACTATATCTCCAATTTTACGTTGCATCAGTTTCAGAAACGGTTTCAAAGCTTGCTTTCCCGTGAGCCCAACAACAGGCATATATATATATATTACTTAAAGGTCCCTTACAAATAGTCACTACAGAATGGGTGGCCCCCTGTCTACCAGAAAATCTGTAATTTTGTTCCCCAGCTGAACTGGAACCAGGGGATCAGCTGGGGAAATTTTAATGTTCTCCCCCAGTCCTCATCAGTCTGAATCTTAAGTTCCCAACATAATCAGATCAGCCTCCTGTTTAGATCCCCCTCTGGTAATCAGTTTCTTTGGGCATTCGTTTTTCCACTGTTCTTCCTCCCTGCAATATGCACATGGATTTAATCCTACTGGGTGATTTACAACGGGGATAGACCCAGGGTTCCAACCCCGGCCTCCATCTCTGCCAAATTCCCTGCAATTGCTGCGGCTAATAATGTATCCTGCAGCTTTCTATCTTTTAATTTCTCCTTTTGTTTTTCCCTTTTCTCTGTTTCATCCCAATTAAGCTATTTCTATCAGTTGAGATATAGACATTCCTCCTACTCCATCCAGTTGCTGCAAGTTCTTCCTCCTGCTCATCCCCTGCACAACATACAGATACTTGCTTTTCCCTCTTTTTCTTCTTCCAACACATAAATACAAAATTTATCCCAGAAATGCCTTGTGGACACAAACTGCACAACTTTCCTACCAAAGGTCTAAACTGAAAGAAAGCTCTACTGCAAATCTTTAAAGCCTGGCTTTGTTACCCTTATGATATCCCAAATTTTGTACACAAAGTACAAACACCACAGACTACCAATCTTCTCCTCCTCGCAACAAGCAGAAGAACAAAACTGAAGTTTACTCTGATGAGAACATGAAAAACATATGGCTGGTTCAAATTCCTTGGACCAGACTGTAAAAGTAGAGACAGACTAATTATCAAATTACTGTGGCAGCGATGAACAGTAACTTACCCGATATAGTCTTATCACACTTTACCTTCCCTAGCTCAAGTAAATCAAAACAGCTGAAGAGGCAGAATTAAAGCAATCTTAGAAGCAGGCTGCCACTGCTGACACATGTCTTTGCATATCTCTTCAATACACGGCATCAACATACCTCCTTCTAATTTACACTTATTTCTGAATACTTGGATTTCTTTACAACATACAAAAGCATCAACATACAAAAGCATCAACACTTTCCAAGCTGACGACAACACAACATCAACTGCAATATGGTATTAAACTGCAACGACCCGTCTTCCAGCCACCGTACCCTATCATCCCATTTGTAATTTGGCCACCACTGATAACAATATTTATGGAGTTTTTCTCTAGTTAGGGGATCCCCTCCAAATTTTTGCCAGTTCTTCAGGATGCATCCTAAATGAGTGCAGGAAGATATCTCGGTAGAGAGATTATTTCCTAGGAAAAATTTCATTAACCAGGACTTCATGTACTCTGCAATCGGAGAATATTCCTCTATTCCTCTCATGCAGCCACGTACAGAAGTCTAAGCTCCTGCTGCATTCCCTTTATGGGGTGTCTTACGCAGAGCATTCCCAAAACAGAAACCGATACAGAACCAGAACCAGATTTCCCACTCACTGAGATGTCTTTCTGCAGTCCCCTGATGATATCTCGTTAAACTCGCCTTGCACCATTGCGTCGCTTACCGTCTGATCACAGAGGGGAGGCAGAAGGGAATCCCCAATCAACAGGTCGGTGCGTGCCGGAATCCATTCGGACCGCCACTTCCCATCAGGACAGCAAGACAATCCGGGCAAGGCTTGGTCCCACCTGGGGACCTGTATCACCCATCTGGGATCCTGTATCAGCCACTCTTGTCAACATCTTGGCCTTCTGTTAACCCTAGAGTACATACTCTCACTAAATAATTAGGTCAGCCTGACCTTCTGGGCATACTTGTATTGAGTTCAACCGGCTACAATTGTTCCTCTTGACTGGGCATGAGGGGGACTTCCAATAAGTTTTAATCTTAGACCGATGTGGCAAATCATCTTCTTGAGACTGCTGTTTCTACAGAGGAAACTTACCTGAGAGTGTTGAACTAGATACTTATCCTTGAAGATACTACGTGCTCATCATTTGTCCACACAGGAAATGGACCACAAGGGACTACATGTACGGAGTTACCTATTTCTGTCTTTAGACAACTTAAGTTCATCACTTCAGTTTTACTAACAGTATGTTCACTCACAGCCCATCTCCTCCAGTCATTTTAATTTCTTCAGGCTGGCAAGTGAAAAACAACAGAAATGACGAGATCACATCCAGAGACTACTGACTGCCCCCATCTAAAGCAATTAACATTTGCCTCCTCCGGGTGCACCTTCACTTTAGTTTGGATCAGCAGCACACCTTGGAACTGTTTACTGACCATCCCCACCTACCGTGCTTTTATTCATGTTGCAGAGTGCTGTTAAGAGTGCTCTTTGAGATGCAAAGCCCTTGGCAACTGCACTTCAAGGGTACATCTAACAGTCCTCCAACTGCTAATGAAATGTACAGCAGTCACATCAGCTTCTCAGGACCAACTCTCCCTGTTTAAGCAGGCACCAGCTTGCTTAGGGCTAGATCTTTGGTTTCCATTGCATCCCTTTTCTGCTGGCTAGCTGAGCTGGCCTCTGCAGATCTCTTCCACAGGCTCCAGTTCCTCCCTGGACATGGGCTAAGACCTGCACCAACTGCAGGATTCAGGATTCATCATGGGACATGGCCTTTAGGAGCCAGCAACCATTTAATACCCAGAGGAAGTGTGCTACATAGCAATACTGCTACAAAGAAGTAGCAGTACTTCCTTCAAATACTTCTTACCTTCAAAATCTAGAAGTTAAATCCTAGAATATTTGAGAAATTACTCTCCTTGTTTATATGCCTCATTTAATTGCAGATAAATGAAAAAGTTTTTATTCCACTAGGTGGTGTAATTTGTCTTTCTGTCAAACGTGGCCTTACAAATACTCCCCGTAATCCTTCATTCAAGATGGGGCCACAAAATATCATACAGACAGTGAAATGGGAATCTGGTCTATAGGAGTCAGCAGCTTTATCAGGTCATCCCTCTTTGGTGTCCTCTATGATTCCTTTAAAAATCTTCTGGTGGAAAAGGTACCTTTAGAACATTCCTAAATCCATGAAGGAACAAAGTAGGAACCTGAAACAAAATTATCACGGTTGTCCCCTATTTCCCATTACACTGATGCCTGTGAATGGAACAAATGTAACATGTAGGGGATGTTATCACTTCAGGTGGTCAGGATCATTGCACAACCAAAACAAGTCTCATTCTTTGTTGTAAGATAAGGGACTCCTAAATAATCCCTTTAGGCCTTGGGAGAACAAGTATGAAAACTACAGAGATAAGGAGGCTGCAAGATGATCTCAAGACCCCCAACGATGGAAGGACATTAACACCTACCAATGAGTTCTCGG
>Ga0065711_1029187_pt1 | contig 37209 bp, 19 predicted proteins | sample Hoacrofraction12_FD_59098 | JGI IMG/M metagenome (GOLD analysis project Ga0065711, IMG submission 59098) | Hoatzin crop microbial communities from Cojedes, Venezuela - Epithelial fraction 12 v2 (version 2) | ecosystem: Host-associated > Birds > Digestive system > Esophagus > Crop | place...
TTCTTCCCTCTGAGGGTGACAGAGCCCTGGCACAGGCTGCCCAGGGAGGTTGTGGAGTCTCCTTCTCTGGAGATATTCAAGACCCGCCTGGACAAGGTCCTGTGCAGCCTGCTGTAGGTGACCCTGCTTTGGCAGCGGGTTGGACTAGATGACCCACAGAGGTGCCTTCCAACCCCTAACATTCTGTGATTCTGTGTGATGCTATGAAAGTGCTGCACATAACCGCAGCGATCTAAGGTGTTCATGGTTGAAGAACTGGGGAAGGTGGGTAAGAAAAAAGAGACAGAGTAGGGATGGACTTTACATAGAGCAAGTTGTGACACAAGGCTTAGTGATGGCTGGGGAGACTCCAGCTGCAAACTAAGGCATTCACAACATGATACAGAATATGGTTTGCATATTAAGATTTAGCAAGATTGTATTTGTCACTCTGAAAAGAACAGTGTGTGGATACTAACAATGTCCTCAATGCTGTCCCAGTTTTTGTTCTTACGGTGTCTTTTTTCTATGCTACTGCATGCTTCATCCGTTTGCTCATGCACAGAAGGCAATCAGCTGTGTATTCTCACTTGTCATGTCTTACATTTCCTCATACAGCTGATACCCCCATATTATCATTCCCCGGAGACAACTTCTGGAAGCAAGAAAATAGGATCTTTCTTTGTGTACTGCTTGTGGTTGTCAGATTACTTTTCTGTTTAGAAAAAATGTACACATAGCATTAATAGTTGATGTGTGTCGCATCCGGCGGTATTGTTGCCTGTTATTAGGTTATATTACCCATTGTCAGACTATGACATTACCTGTTCTATCAGAGATGATAACAAAGATGATGTAGCAATCGTACTCTGGTTGTAGCTAATGCAGCACCGGGTGGAGAAGAGATGCTGGCAAGTTAAAATATGGAGTTAAAATATTGAAATTGGAGAGAAAATGCTGTTGGGTTAAAACATAGTAGTACAAAGATGTTGACAGTTTGGGTAGAGGTGTCTGTAGAGCACAGTTTCTTGATGTTTAGTAGTCCACAAGACAGCTAAAGTGCTCTTTTAATTGCCTTTTGCATACTGAATAATAAACACTTCATCAAATGAATTTAAAGGAACTGCAAATAAATGAAAAATATTTTTACACAAAGCTTGATGCCAAGAATTCATTGATGAAGTATGTGGCTGAACCTCTTTACTTAAGCACCAGTAACTATTTCTGCCAAATCTAACATTAAAGAAGACTTTGTCTAATAATATATAACCATTATGTCTTTGATGTACAGCCATGGCAATGATCTTAGTAAGGGATTATGGCATTGCATTAAATAGAGGAGAAAGCTACTTTAATACCACAGTATTAAGCCACCACAGCGAACTCTGGAACAGCACAACTCATCTAACACATTAAGGACAAGTTCAGCTTATCAAGCCTAATTAAATCTGTTTTAACAGGATTTAGCAGCATCTATCTAGAGGTTACCAGTCTTAATTTAAATTTGTCTAGAGTCTGCACCAATGCTACATAAGTCACTGGGAAGATTACTGTGCACTTTGGTGGTCTTTTGATCAGTCTGATCTGCAGACAGATGCACACCACGACGTCAACATAACAAGTGACAAAATACATATTTTTTCAGCCATCCTATTATCTGGCAGCTGTTCCATTAACATCTTTCTGAACCTACAAGACTGCTAGCCAGTTAATGGCTCATAATGCAGATATATAATTGTTGACTGTTTCCTGCTAAGCAAAGTAATCTCTGTACTCTGTTCACAGTTATTTAACTCTTCACTTTGCATTTTTGGAACACAGTTCAGAGCCCAAAAATGATAGTTCAGCATCTTCCTTTTATTCAGTGTTAAAACTCTTGCCTGCTGAAATGCATATTTATAATCTTTCTAAGCTATTTTAGAGATAATTGTTCTGGACCTGTCCTAAATATTAGGTATTTTTTTTACTGTGCCTCAATTTGTGCTGATGTTCTGTTAATCAAGTTTTCCTTTTATTTTAAATCAGTGTAAAAACTAGGATATACTAATTTTCTCCTATCTTAATAACTGCTACAGAAGATAAGCTGCCTATCATAAGAAAAGACTCTGAAGGAAAATATCAAAAGGCTAGAGACAGCAAAATCCAGAAGAATTGTTTTTTCAAAAGGATTCACAAGAGAAAGAAACACAAAACATACTGTGTGGTCTGACATTTTCATTAGCTGTGAAATTTCCAATGCAAGCTATTCGTTAGCTTCCTGTTAGAGTGTAGGCCACAGCCATCACTTTTTGCCAAGAAATATTGTGTTTAAAAAAATTGCAACAAGGCTTTCTAAACTGAATCATCTCAATCACTTTGGAAAAGAAAATACAGCAGTCCTTAAAGAAGTTGGAGTACAGAGGAGTGTAGATACTGTTCAGTTCATTACTGCCTTCCTTTGCTCTCCTTTGTGTCTGCAGCTTATAACTCTGTACCTTGAACTTCCCTCTGTCAGGAAAATCTTCAGAAACTAAAATCACATCCCTAGAGGGATAGCTCCATGCACAGCAGTATAGTCCACTGGTATGCTAGTACAGAGCAGAATGGTTAGAAATACAGAGCACTCCTGGTGGTCTTTACTGTAATATGCTATTTACATAAACTTGAATTTAATCATTAATGAACAGAGATGTGGGGTTTGTATGTAAAAGATACAATAGCTGTCCTAGTTTTTTTCACTGAGGGCTTTTTCCTTTGTTTGTGTCTTGCATTTGAATATAATTGGAGGCATACTATTCTGCAGACCCTGCAAAAGAGGAGCATGCATGTACATTCCCTTCTCGGGAAGAAAACTATTGCATGACTTTTAAACCTGACTTTTTTGTCTGGATTTTGTGCAGTGTCATTTCTTTCTAACAGAGCACAGCAGAAAACTTGTGGTTTAAATTTGCTGTCAAAAACTGACGAAAGTTACTGGAATGAGGGATGACATACAGGTTGTTCACCTGCTTATAGCTCCTCTGTATGGACCTGTCCTGGTTTGGTCAGTGGGTAATTTTTCACAGCTCTATCAGCCTTCTATGTTCAGAGAGTGTGTATTATGGTCATATCTGCACACTGTTGGATTCAAAACCAAAGTAGCGGTTGTCTCGGCAAGTCATACAGCTTGTTTTCAATAATTTCCCACATAAAACATGTTCAGAGATTCCTTAAGGTTTCTATAACAACAGAGATGAGTTCAGGAATCAGAAAGTACGTGCCCATTGAAATGACTGTAAGAAGTTTGTTTCAGTAGGTGTATTTCCATAGAAGTGGAAGTCCAGTATATACAAATTAAATTCATTTCAATTAATTCCCTCATGGCTATGCCAGCTTTGCTAAAGTGAATGCCTAGGTTTTGCGTCTGAAAGCTCCATCTCTCATAGAAATGTTTGTACAGTACCTGCTTTTGTCTCCCTAATATCCTGCTTAATCATGTAATGATTTGTGTTCTTTGCATTGACCTCATGACTTCATCTTTAGGCACTTCGTAATATGACATGACGTGATACAGTGTGAGTACTGTAACATTAGGGGATGGCAGTGAGGAAAGAAAATTGACTAGTCATTTGTGCAGTGTCAACTTGCCTCAGAATTCAATTCAATATATCACTTTTCTTGCTGCTTTGTACTACAAAGTAAGAAAAATTAAGCAGTTGGCTCTGTTTTCCAGGACTCTGGATTTAGTTTTTGATTCAGTAAGTTGATCCCCCATTCAGCAGAGCACGTGCTTACATCCCCTTGACATTTACTATGGAAAAAAGCTTGGCTGAGAGATAAGGGCACTAGCTTGAGGCTTGTGCAGACACATTTCCTCTTTCTGGTGATTCTGTCACAATATTGGTATGTGACCTTGAACAAATCAGACTGTTTTGCAGAATAATTTAGAATCCCAGCTTTATTTAAGGAAACGTGGGCTCTGAAGAGCTTTTCAAAAATCTTGTGGTTGGTCTTTCTGTGCCCCAGTGCTCAATTTGCGAAAGAAAAATAGTAGTACTGCCTTCTGTCAGAGGCACAGTAGTAACTATGAGTTACTCAAATACTAGGGTAATGAGTGCTTGAGAGATTTCTTTCTAGGTGTCTTGGACTTCAGTACATTTTTAAGTCTGCTACTGAAAGGGAACCCAAAGCTGGAAAACCTGTAAAACAGTTCCTTCTAATTTTCATTAAAATAAAATGTGCACTCCTTAGAAGCCACTTGTATTAAGAGTTTCAGTCTTCTATCTTCTGAATTCAAGTTTCTGTGGATGTCTAGAGCTCAATTAGTTGTGCCATGGGATCTGTTTTGGGGATACAAAACCAGTCACTTAACCTGACTTTGCTGAACAAGCCCAATAGCAGTGTTTCAAGTGCAGTATTTCAGATTGGTATTTGTGGAAAAAAATGAGAAATACTGAATATTATAAATAGGCATTCAGGGCAAACTAAAAATTACCTGAGTATATGGGCTAAATTCTATAAATTGTGCTAAAAAAAATGGGATGGTAGTGTGAAAAAGTGAAAGCACTTAATTTTGATATTTTGCTTATATTTCATTTGAAAAGCACCAGAAAGTTACCTTTTTGAAATGAGATTTCTGGACATGCCTTGTATTTTCAAAGGGAGTTGCATTCACTATTTTTATAATTAAACTCGAAGCAGTAGCTCTTCACTGATAGGTTTGTAAGATATTCTGGCATGAGTGGTTTGATAATCCTGATATTTCTCTGACTTGAGGATTTTCAGAAGACAAAATTTTAGTAAAGGTTGAAGTATTTGAGCTTTTCTGTATGGTCGTTGTCTTGAAAAGTGGACTTGAAGTAACAGTTGCTGGTGCTTTAAAAGCTATGGTAAGAATTTAGATCATTCTCACCAGCTGCAGAGGAAGGATAGCACCCAGTTTGGGTGCAGACATGTAACTTGGTAACTAACACTATGTAAGACTTGGTAGAACTCTAATATAAAGCCAGCTGATGCACATGGGAGGGTAAGAACATGTAGCATATCACAGGTAAAACAAGGAATGGCATTACAAATTGGAGAACTGTAGTTATTTTAAGCAATAAATTGAAGCTGCCCATTAAAAGCCTTGTGAAATACAATGTTATTTTAAATCAGAACAGGTTTCTCATGCCATAACTTTGGTTAGGGTGGGGAATTTCAGCCTATCCTTATTATTCATAATCGAGTAATTAAAGATGAATATATCATTAGACTTAACAGTTTTTCAATAAAAAGTTAGTTAATTCAGTGTACAGAAACTGAATGTCTTCTCACTTTAAATGAAGGTCATTGGTAAAACCCTGGGTTGCTATTAAATGCAAATAAAATTCCTACTTCACAAAAGGCTGACATGGAAGATACCAGCTCTCTGTCCAGGTATGGACAAAAACATTTGCTTCACTGAATTTTATCAGTTACAATGTTTCATTTTTGTATTTTGAAATTAGAGTCTATGTACTATTGGTGTTTTTCCTGCAGAAAAACAAAGATGTAATGCTGTACATGCAATATGATGTTAGTCCAGTTTCCAACATGTGATGAATGATTTAAATGGCGTCTCCCAGTGAGAGGAGAAATAAATAGGCCAACACACAGTTTTCTTTTTTTAGTGTGTGTAGCTGAGGAGCTGCTGCTTTGTTCGGACTTCATCTTTGCCTAGCTAGCATCTAGCTGGATTCAAACATGTTTTGGGAATTGTTTACTACAGGGATGTCCACTGGATTTTTTTAGATTTATAGCCAGTGATGTGGATGAATTGCCTAACACAGTGCTTGCATGGTCCCTCCTCTCTCACATCTCTGCCAGTAACAGGCTTTTCAAGCTGTGAGCCTGCCACATACACCTGTTGTGATTTTTTTGTTGTGATTAAATGAACAGTGGAATGCAAAGTAGGGTGGATGTTCCTGTGAGAGCAGGGTATAGGGCAGAGGTACCGGTGGGGTGGTTCTTTGTGGGCATTCCTCCACCACTCCACAAAAAGAGAGCTGTTACGAAGCTTATGTATCCTCACAGTGATCGACAGCACTGTTTCAAGCCAAAGTATTTAATACTGCTTCCAAATGATGACCACTGTGATGTGCATAACTTAATTTCAATCATTATCTCTGAGATGAATCTTAATGTAACTGCTGTGGTAATCAATTGTGCAGCTAACTGAAGCCTCAAAGAAAGAAATAAGCTGTGGCATAAATATTTAAACAGTTGTACAGGTGTTACACTATTTTTGTCAGCTAAATTTCTCTTTGTAAATGTCTGAGTTCTATAACGAAGCAGGCTTAGTTGAAGAAGCAGTGCTTTAAATTCCTCACCAGCTGCACTTGTCTAGAAGGCACCAGTGCCTGAGACACAGAACAATTTTTTAATTAAATTGAAAAAAATCTTCCACTTCCCTCCTTTGTACTTGTCTGTTGAGCAACAAATCTCACTTATGTAGTTTCTTTCCATGTGGCTATGGTAAATCTAACAGCCTCTTAAAAGGCAGCAGTTTATCTTGTTTGGCTTTATATTTTAAATTTTGTGGTCTTTAATTCAGTTCATGCAGCAGCCAGACCGGATATGTCTTTTTCATTTTTCATTATTATTGATTGTTGTGAAGTTTATGACATGGGAAACATGAGAAAGGGAAGAAAAGTCTTGATTTTTTTTCTTTCAGTGCTGAGAAGGTGAGGGAAAAAGGATGCTTGTATTGTCTATTGAAGAATGTTTGGGAGCAAAAATTTCAGTTCTGACATTTCAATTTGCAGGGATATGTATAAAGCAGATACCTGTTATTAAAAATCAGATCTAGATTTTGTGAGTTAAAATGATCTGTAGATTAATGCTTTAACTGGTACCAGTTCCTTTTTTTCACCTGGCTGGCATGATTTTCAAAGTAGTAGCATTTCTCTTTTTGAACTAGTGTTGTGTGCCTCTTCTGTATGCCTTGACTGAATCAGTGTCCCAGAAAAGCATTAAAAGACTACAGCATAGCTGGAGGATCGCTTCTGAGAAAGATGCATGACGAGATCATTACAAAACACCCATGGCTTTTCTGAAGAATAGGAGACATCTGTAGCTCTAGTTCCACCTTCCACATGGCTTTTAGCCAAAGGATATTTTTCACAGCCTGTCAGTAGTATACAGAAAGTGCAGTAGGGGAGCAAATTATTCCTGTGTCCTGCTTTATCTTGATGCTTTCAAGGATACAATATGTCCATTCTCTCTTCTTTCAGGCTTTTTGCTTTCTAACAATAAAGGGACCACAATATCTTTATTTTAAAGGGATGGCTGTACAGTATTTGCTTGCTTGAATCATTCCTTGAGGCCCCAGTAGACCTGAAGCAGATCTCTCCTAAACCACGCCAATTCTGGCCCCTAAATACATTTAAAGGTCCAGGCATGCAATGCACTGAAATCCATCCAGACTGTACTTTCACATGACCAGCAAAATTTCCCCAGTCTCAGAGCAAGCAAGAGAGACAAGTAATGTTAAAAATAAAATGCAAATGCCTGAGTTATTTGAATATAATCACTTTATTAATTTAACTGTCTAACAGATACTGATGACAGTCTAATAATAAGGTCCAAAATGTTCTTTCTCATTAAAGGAGTTAATGAACTCACACATCTTAAGAATTTTATTTTAATTAATTGGGAATAATTTATACGAGAGAGAGAAGTGCCAAAAAAATATTCGTATTGAGGAGTGGAAAATTGGTAAATCTGTTAATGAGGGATGCCGGGTGCCAAGACTTTCATGAGAAGATTCCTACAGTTCTCTGATTTATGTGTAGAAAGTCAATGGGTGGCTGGACGTATTCAAAATTTCAGCATCACAGGCATTCCCACTCATTGCTATTGTATGTGCTGAATAGTACATAAACCCTAAAGCAAGCACAACAAACATTTTCAGGACAAAAAATCCGTCCCTACATGTAGGTAGGATATTAAAATGTGATGAGGATTTATTAGTAATATCGCTTTTAATTTCTCCGTAATTTCAAAAAGTAGAAAAATTGAAAGCAAATATTTTCCTTGAATTGTGAAGTGTGGTTCCTCTTTTGAACTCTAGCTCCATCAGAAATTACATTTCAAAAGTTGCACTTCAGAAGTACACATTTTGTATCTAGCCATGCTCTCTATTTCTGCAAAACAAACATGATTTTGTCCATTACACTGTGTTAGGATGTTTTTTTTATCTTTCAGGAGTTAACAAGCAGTCCAATGCAAGCAGTAAGCACATTGCTCTAAGGAAGCAATTTCAATTCTGAAAGTTTCCTGGTATTTTACCCTTAGAATGAACTTTCATGTCTAACTTCAGATGAGCAAATTATATAATTTTGGTTTATGCTTCACTGGGTTAATTTCCTTTGGCTGTCATGCTCAGATTTCAGTACCTGAAGGGGGCTACAGGAAGGATGGAGGGGGACTTGTCACAGGGTATGTAGTGATAGGACAAGGGGGAAAGGCTGTAAACTAAAAGAGGGCATATTTAGATTGGATATTAGGAAGAAATTCTTCACCATGAGGGTGGTGAGGCACTGGAAGAGATTGCCCAGAGAAGCTGTGGCTGCCCCCTCCCTGGCAGTGCTCAAGGCCAGGTTGGATGGAGCTCTGAGCAACCTGGTCTGGTGGAAGATGTCCCTGCTCATGGCAGGGGATTTGGAACCAGATGATCTTTAAGGTCCCTTCCAACCCAAACCATTCTATGATTCTATGATTCAGAATGTTGTTAATGTTAAAAATAACTAATTTGAAACTGCTGAAACCATGATTGATACATAAAAAGATAAGCCTTAAACCTGCAGGAAGTGCCAAAAGATGTAAGTTAGGAGTGAGTGAAGAGCAAGCAGATTTTCTAGAAATTAAATCAGTACGCAAAGTAGTTTTAGGCCTATGAACATAGCTAGGATAGTACTTAAGGAGTCTTTTATTACAAGCTTCTTCATATTGCATGCTGTACGTACCCTTCAGGAAACATAATTCCAGCTGTAATTTGAATGGGCGGAGAGTAGGGGACTAGTGAGAGAGAAGAGAGCAATGACTTTCCTAAGATCAACCAGCAGTTCGATGACACAGATAGGAATAGCATTTAGACCATTTGTACTCCTGTGCTCTGGGTACGCTACACAACTTTCAGGCAGTGTTCTGTTTTGAGCAGCAGCTGTTTCTTATTTCTGACTGATCTTTCTGGACCTGGAAATTATGTGGTAACCAATATGTTGGGCAGTTTTACTGTACATGCATCTCAGATTGAAGGGGTGTGTGTGTGTCTGTTATGTGTTTTCTGAGAATGTGATGCCTTTGTACGTCAGCACAGAATGCTAATTTAACTGAAAATTTTTCTTGGTCAATATACATGGTAAGAAATCAGAAGGAAAACTGTGATAAATGCCCTCAAGTTGATCGTGAAGTATCTGTTAGAGGTAAACTCCGTTTGTAATTACTCTTACTATCTCTAAAGCATGCATGCTATCCATGTATACTTTCATTTTCAGAGACTAAAGCTTTCTTTGATTAAGTACTTAGAGGAGTATAACTTCCAAAGGCTTTTAACCTTACGCTAAGATAATGTACAAGTATGCAAGCAAAGAAAAGTTCAGTGCAGGCACACCTCAAAAAAGAGTGATAGGATATGGTTACAAAACAATTCTGTTGTTCTAAATTTGTATGTGGTCAACAAGGTAGAGTAATAGGCTGGAAATCAGGAGACTTGGTTTTCCTTCTAATCTGCTTGCTTCATTGTTGAGCAGACAGTTTAATGGATTAAAAGCTCTGCTGAGCAAAACCTCCTTCATTTTCTGTGTCTGTGTGTAAACACACATTATGTGTTCATCACTTTTTTGCTTATGGACTGTTGATTTGAGCATTACAACAATAACAAAAGACAGGAAGGATTGTGTAAGCTTTTAGGCAGAAACTGCATGGTAAGAGTGAAAGCGAGTAACTAGAAATGTAAATTTACAGTTCTAACATTCAATCCTGTTTTCTAATAACATTTCTGGTGCGACCTTAGAAGAAAAGATTGCCAGTGAGTCTTTATATAGCACTGGGGTGTTTCTGCTTTTTTGCTGTGATGTTGAGCAATCAGCACTGCAATTTTTTTCTTTTCCACTCTAAATGGAAACGACAAACTTTTCCATTCTAGAAGGAACTAGAGGAAAGCCATGTTTTTAGGCAAAGTGAACATAATTCTTAGGATAAGTATGGTGTTGAGTTCAGTAGCACCGGCCATTTTGGTAGATAGAAAAAGCCTAGACATGGATGGCAAAGCGTACTGATCAGTGCTGAAGACTCTTTTATGCTAACACGCAAGCAGTGATTGGCAAAGGAATATAAACTGGTGAAATCTGGGCAGATTTTAGCAAATGGAGGGTGAGCAGTGCCACAAAAGACAGAACACAGTGCCACCTAGTGCCTTCGGCAAAACCAAACCGGAGTCCTCAGCCGACTTTCAGGTGGGTAGAATTTCTGAAAAAAAAAATAACGCAGAAAGTAGTATTAATGTGTTAACATAAAAATCAGTGGGCTGTATATTCTGTTAGGAGACAGGTCTATTCTGACTTCCAAGGTAAGCCCTTAGGGTGTAACAAACATTCTCAGCTTGAGAGGATCCCTCCCAAGTCCCCATTTTTACGGTTGAAATATGGGGTGTTGCCTGGGCAAAGCATATGGTGTGATTATGTGTCAAATCTCAGCCAACAGTTCGTTTCCCAAAGGGTGTTAGACACTGTGTGTACATGAAAGCAAACCCCAGCATAGGGTTAACCTCCTGCTGAAAGGCCAGGTCTACAAATTTTCCTGAAATACAAATTACAAAGTTGAGCATTTATGCAATGTTTTATCAGTCTTTTTTCATCAACTTGATGGAGCACATGTTTTTGTCAATAAAATTTTGATTTGAAGAGAGGGTAATTGTTATGCAAAAAATACATCACAGTGGTGCTAGTAGTGTGACACTTGGAAACGCAGACAAAGTCTGCTCTTTGATGGATTGAGTTGCCCTCTGGATTTCTCTCTCTCCATTGACTGTGGAGGGAGCTGGAAGTGACTGTCTGCTTTAATTTCTCAGATAAGTGGAATGAATCCAAACCAGAGTGTGGGATATGTGGATTTGTGTACTTACGGTTCTATTATATTCGGCTGCTTTGAGTTTTCAAATTTTGCATGAATTTTCACAAGTCAAATACAGAGGAAGCGGTAGCTCATATATCAAATACAGTGGAAACAAAATAGCTCAGCCCTGTGTGTAATTGTTGGGTGACAATATTCGTGTGATAATGTGATAGGACTGGCAGAATGACAACTTCTACACTTTTCAGATTCAAAGGAAATGAGACAAACATGAAGCATCTGATAAAAGACTGCCAATGTGATTCTGTTTCAGTAGCAACAGAGGGGTATCTCTGTCATCTTGGCAATGGTTAAGGAATAGCAGCTACCGCTGTTATACTAATGGATCTCTGCTCTCCAGAAATGGGCTAGTCAAAACTAAAGTCGTGAAGAATCTCTGAACATAGTGCTGTGGAGTGGATATGCTTAGAGAGGAGTATAAAAGGAAATATTGACCAAAGATATCTTTAGATCATTTAGTATTTAATTTAGATGATTAGTATTAGAGTCTGTGTGGTCTACTGCCCTTGGATTTCCTGCATTTCAATGCATTGAAACTTGGGAAAAAAGAATAAAAAATTATAAATTTTCTTTTTGGGGTTAATTCTAGCTCAACTAAGAGACACTATTCTCATTATAATGCTATAAATTATAAGCGCTGTGTGATGTGTATTGTTAAAATACGTGAAATTCATCTTTCTGAGGAGTCTAAAGTGGTTTTGTGTAAACTGCTCTGCCAAGGGTTTGATTTTATCTTTAGTGCTTATGAAAACAATGGCGGGGGAAGGGGGCAGTAATAATGGCTAATTTGCGGATAGTAAACTGCTAAGTTTGGTCTGCTGTGATCCATATAGTCCCACTATTTGATATCTGTGATATATATTATTCATCAATTTTTGTAAATCCCCAAAGCTTCTTAATCTTAGCAGTGAATGGTATTTCTACAAAAAACCTCTTAGCCATTTGTTATCCTCCCAATTCAGATGTCTTAGTTATCCCGTACAAGGGCAGAAACAATGTTGTATGATGCTGGGTGATCTATCAGACCACAGGACTACTGTTTCCCACCTAGTCAAAGTAATGAACAATTTGAAAATTATTCGTTCCATTTTTTTGGTAGATACTTAATCGACAAATCTAGGGAAAAAAGAACAATAAGGTAGCATAATAAAAGACTGTGTGTACACTTAGTATCAGTTTCCCTGTCTACTTTGTTTATAAAAAGACAGTTTTGAAAACTGAAAAGAAAATGAAAAAAGGAAAACTGCTTAAGAGATTTCAGTTTCCCTGAATTTCATTCCTGCCTTGACGGACTGGAAAAGTAGTGGGATCAGAAGAACTCAAGAGAACTTAATTAATAACTTTTTCATATTACTTGATTTATTGAAATTCATTTTTTGTTCTTGTGGCCTTCATCATTCACTTTTTTCACCCTATTTGCATTTATCACAGCTCTCTAGTCAAAGTAAAAAGTGAAAACGGCAGCACTAATCAAAAGTGCTGAGCTAAAATAGATGTGTGTTAAACAGACTAAATGAAAGACTCATCCATCCTGCTGTGAGTGCCAGGGCCCTGACGCACTCCAAGAGTCTGCTTCCTTGCCCGCACAGTCTGCTGACAGCCCTCGCTCGGGCACATAGCTCGTGGCCTTCAGTGAATCGCAGATTGTAGGGACTTGTCTCTTCAAAGAATCAACTTGACTTCTTTTCATCTATTAGTTTGTTCATACTTCTGAGGGTTTGGATATATCCTGGAGAGTTGTATTTACCTTACATTACAGAACTCTACTGGAATAGCTATAGTAATAGATGGACGGTATTGCTAAAAACATCTTTACTTCATGTAATTGAAAGTTGTACAAGCATAATGTGTGTCATTGGAAGTAGTTTGGCAAATAAAGGGCTTTGTTGGTATCATTTACTTAAGTCAACCATTTTGGGTTCTTTTTTTAATAATCGTTTTTGAAGTGGAATCAGGAATTCTAGAGACTAAAACTGAACAGTATCAGTAAACCGCCGGAGTTGAACCTGGTCTCCGAACTCCTACTCCAAGGCAAGTTTTGTAACAATTAAATGCTACTAAGAGTGGACTTGGTACCTTGTATAGTTTCAACTTCTTTTTTACTGCCTGCTACACTGTTGCCTGACTCTGAGCCTTTGTGTTTGTGTTTAAGGTGGATTAAAGTGATTGTATCTGTTCCTGAGGAAATACCTGAAGCCTGAAAGCTGTTATATTAAATTACTTCATTATAGTATTACATGCATAACTGCATAAACATCCATTTGGTCCTTGCTTTGATCACCTCTGATCCTGGCTGTTACTGCTACTGACTTCTGCAAGCCTTTTTTTCCCCTTTTATGTTTTTTTAATTCTAATTTGAAGCTGTCAAGAGAAGGTTCAGTTTATTTCCCATGATAATGGCTTACCTATTTTATTTAATAGTTTTAACTTAAATCAGTTCTATTGGGGCATTTTTGCACCAGTGTTGATTAAGCACTGATGTGCCAGCAGTGTTTTGCTGCTGCTGTCTGTGTCGCACGTGGAAAAGCACCTTGGTCTGTCGTTGAAGGGCACTGCATAAGTGTAATATAGTATTATTTATTTATTATCGTAGCCCCACACTGACAAGCTACCTCCCAAATACATCAGTAATGAATCTACCTAGGCACATTTGTCATTCCAATTTTCTTTGCGGTCTCTCCCTGTGTGTTTTCTTTACTTATGACTCCTTGGAACGTTGCCATGGTCTTTCTCTAAAATTAGACACTGGCAGTTTGTATCAAATCTACGCCTTTCGGCCTTTTGGATCATTCATCTATTAATTTTTCCTTTTTTTCACTGCTTAGTGTTGTGGGTTAACCCTGGTGGGCAGCTAAGCACCACACAACTGCTCACTCACTTTGTCCCCCTGGGTGGGACAGAAGAAGAGGAAAGAAAAAGTAAAGCAAGAAAACTTGAGGGTCAAGATAAAAAAAACAACTCTTTTTTTTTTTTTTTTTTTTATTAAAAGGGAAGGATAAGTTGAAGAAGAGATAAGAAAACAATAAAACAAATGATGATAAGGCCACCCTTACCACCTCCCATGGATAAACCAAGGCCCAGCCAGTTCCCAAGGAAAAGATGGCTACCCCCTCTAAAATCCCTTCTTTTCCATTCTGTTGCTGAGCATGACTTTCTACGGTATGGAATATCCCTTTAGGTAGTTCAGATTATCTGCCTGGTTGTGTCCCTCCCAGCTAATTCTGCATCCCCCAGTCTGTTCACTGGGGGGCAGAGTGAGAAGGGGAGAAGGACTTCATGCTGTGCAAGCACTGTTCAGAGAAGGATAGAACGTTAGTCTGTTATCAGTACTGTTTTGGTCATGCAGGAAGTTTAAAACTTTCCTAACTGGTACAAACTCTGAAGGAGGTACCTTGCTTCAAGTTACACTTTCCTTTTAAGTGACAGGGAAAGATGCCATTGCAATAGATGACCAAGTTAATGCACTATGTGCTGAACTGTGTTACTGCTTATGAAAACATCTTGTGCAGTATAATGTCGTATGTAGTTTTAGATAATTTCCTCTGGCTTTTGTAACTGTTACACTAAGGCGTCCAAACTATGAGTACAAATATTTTTTGGCAAAGCTGAGACTGCTGAGTGGGAAAAGAAACCCTGAATAGTCAGGAAATAAGCTTATGAGGTGAATGGCTTTAATACATTTGTGAACCATTCTAAATCTACTCATACTAGAAATGCATGCAATTATCCATTAAATAAATTGCCTTTGTCTCATAATTGTCTTTGCTAATTACCTTTTTAGCAAATTAAAAGGTAAGAAGGCTGAATGCTTATGTCTACATTTTTCAGTAGTGCATGCCTATATTGTCCCTTTGTTCGCGTTGATATGAATCCGCAGTTTAAAAATGTATTTCCACTTTTCTCAAGTACCTCAAGCAAAGCCTGACTGTGCAATCTATGCTACCTGTAAATATGAGTGCTTTATAATTGATGAGATTCACAGGCCCATCTCTTTCTGCAGTAATTTTTCCAACTGGGAGAAAATATTCCATATAAAAGCTGCCTGCAATTAAAAATCGTATTACACCTTTACAATGCTTGCAGTGTCCTGAGGGCTTGTTTTCTTGTTTTCTACCACAGCTGAAGTCTGATTGGATTGAGAAGAAATTGTATATTATGCAACTGAAAAGAAGCATAGAGAAAGTTTCTTTTATCACTAAGAGAAATATATGAGAATAGCTGTGGAGTTAACTTGATTCTCCTGCCTTAAGTGTTAAATCTTTTATGCTCCAGAATTTGCACAAATTCTGATCTATGAATAGGGAGAAATTTAACAGCTAGGCAGATAGAGATCTAAGCTGCTTAGGGTTAGTTCATCTTGTTTGGTTAGTATTTATCATAACAGCATCCCAGCCGTGAGGTAGGACCATTATAGTACTACCACTGTTCTTGTTGTTTTCCATTTCTCTGGCTAAACTTCTAGACAGATAACAAAGGAGTTAGAAAATGACAATAATTTAAAAATGTGACTCTACTTTCTGCCTATCAAATGATAGAATGTGCAAACAGTATTCAAAAACTTCTAATATATCATTTGATATATCTATATTTTAACAATTTAGTTGAATTACACCAGAGAATCTGTCAGCAACTGTTCTGTAGTCATCTTGGTTACAAAACCATAGATGGGCAGATCTTGCACAAGTCTTGCTCCACTAATTAGCAATACCTCAGAAGTTAGTTTTGTTTAAAAAAAAAAAAGTTTTCAAACCCCAGAGAAGGGTTTGCACCCCATATGAGTTAGGGAACTTTTCTTTAGCAGTCTGCCTGGTTTAAAACTTGAACAACAGAACTATGAATACAGAAAAGAGTTTTCGGCAGTGCCCCAGAGCACTCTCCTGCTGCTCTGGCAATTCGCGTGGGATGGAAGGCTCCCTGCTACTCCCTGCTCAAAATGATCTTCCTTGAAAAAGAAATCAGCATCCAGGTTAACTTAGCTCTGCTGTGATTATGCCTGCTTCAAAGCTATATTGGAGTTGCTGTGTGATCATTTGCTCTGTACTCTTAGCACCGATACATCCTCTCTGACCTCTGGAAGCAAGTGCAATAAGGCAGAAAGAATCAGCTTTCATCCTTTCCCACTGGATTACAGGATAATTTGTTTGGCCTCTGAATATGTGACAAATTATAGGGAAAGCACACAATAAGTACTTGCACTGAGAAAACCTCTCTAAGCTACTCCCTGGAATGAAGGCAGCACTCTGGTTTTCATTTATATCCCCAGACCACTTGGATTAACCTGACAGAAAATGCCCTCCATGTTCAGCTAAGAGGTTTTTGTGCCTGGATGGGAGAGGATATGAGGTTACCTGAGTGAAAGCCTAGGTCAGCACTGAAGTGAAGACTATCGATGCAATATGGATTGTATAATATGCCATAAAGAATGAGTACTGCTACTCTGCAAAGGACAGTTGTACAGTTCTTCTTCTTTATGTGATTTCAAACAGAGTTCTGCACAGAGAATTTCCATCAGATTTGTACTTATGCTTTGAGCTTTCTTTCCCTGCTGTGTTGGCTGAGAAGAGACTGAAAATTCCATCAATCCAAAACTTGAGATAAGGCCTCAGAATACCCATAAGAAACATAGTCTATTACAGAATCCTTATAGTAAAACCAAAGACATAACAATATTGAGAATACTCAGTGCCCCGGAACTCCCCTTCAACTAGAATTGTTAAAGCTGGCTGAGCTTGGAGTAAGAAAATCTGCCTCCTCTTCGAGTCACTATTCCTGCTCTGTACTTAAAGAGCTTTGAGCCAGTGAGCCTAGAGGGGACAAATTAATTAAAATTGTTAGAGGATTTAAAACATGAAGGTGAGGCAAAGCAATAATGTTAGAGGCCAGATTCTCAGGTGGCCTGAACTAATGTATGTCAGTGACTTCAATTAAGCTATGCTAGTTTCCTTAACTGCAAAGGATTTGGCTCTAGATTTTGCTGCCTGTCCAGAGACCTGGTTAAGGAGCAATTGATATAAAGAACTGCTCAGAAGTGGGTGAAGACTTCTGAATCTGTATGTCAAGATCAGTGGTCTGGCTAATGTTGTGTTAGTGGTGTTGGGTTTGGGGGGTTTTCTTGTCCACACCACCCTCCCCCCAACCTCTCTTTTTTTTTAAAAAAAAAAAAGGCAGGGGAAAAAAAGAAAGAGAAATAAGTTTCTATTAAATCAAACCTTTTCATTTCCTTGTTTATCTAGAAAGGCCAACAGAAATGGGAGGAAAAGAAGATAATAGGGTTGTGTTCTGCTGTAGGTTTTCAGCAGATTTTACAGCAAGGGTTGGAATAGGCCAGACAGGCTGCCCCAGTGCCTCTGTTCTGATGTTATGAGGGAATTTGGCTTGTCTTGCAAGCCTAGCCATTTCCACACAGCCTAGTAAAATAAAAATTGGAAATCCTTTTTTTGTGTGTTTGTGTGTGGGGGCTTTTTTGTTAGCCAGGTGCAGAATAATTTAGTAGCTGTATCTGGTTTTTGAGTTTTATTTTGAGTCATTCTGGCTTGCTAACTCTTGCCTGATGGGGAGTGGTGAGATAACTGCTTTGGAGAGATCTCCCCTGTGCTGGAGTTCCCTGCTCTGAACTGACTTTGGCTGCTACTTACTACTTCTGTCAAACTCTATCAGCATCTGCGCTACACCGTCAGAAGCAGCTGCTGCATGCCTGAAAAAGTGTCCTCTTTCTCACCTGAATAATGCCATACTCCTGTTGCTTGGTGAGGGTTAGCACTGCGGTTCCAGCTGAGTGTTTGGAGGGAAGGCAGAGCTGCAATACTTGGGCAGCAGCTGCAGTCTAGGTGATATGTTAGATTGGTGCTTGCAAGATCATAACATACACAGGGTCTTCTTTTGGAGCTTCAGGCAAGTGATGTTTATTTTCTAGGAGGTGTTTCTGGTGAGCTAGTTTCTTTGCTTCTTTACTCTGCCATACAGTTCAGAAGACAGAGAGGAACTGCTGGATGTAAAAGACTGAAGGGAACAGCCAAGGAAAGTTTCTTTGGGCTATTAGACTTCTCCTTTGCTTTCATTTATTGGCACCCTTCTAACCACAGTGCTGTAAGATAGCAATGCTAAACTGTAATTGTGGAAGAAATTAGTCCTAGGTAACATTTTTAGTCTGTAAAAACATGTACTTCTTCCAGCTTGGTGTCATTTTTGTGAGAATATCTACAATCAAGAAATGATAGCACAACTTTTTTGTCAGTTAGCTGTCTGCTTCAAGATGTGAGTCCAGATGTCTACCAGAAAACAGATGTACAAACTACATAAAAACCGATAAGACAGCTACATTATTCAGTATATAAGTAAATCCTACTACATCCCGTATCCTGCATGCATAAAAAAGAATTGCTTCTTTTTTCTCACTCAAGAAAGCACTCTGTTCAGAACAATGACATGATCTTTTCTGTTGTTTTTGAAATCTCCTTAATTTCCATGCCTAATAAATTTCCCAATACTTGAGTCAATAGTGTACGCCTGTTCAGAAGCCATCTGTTTGTTTAGACATAGAAATATTCTATGCTGTTACTCACTGAGAGCTTTGTCATGTCAGTTTCTTCTATTTACAGCAATGAGATACATACTACTTCTAACATAATTAATTATCATCTTGCTGACCGATTGTTAATACTACAGGAAGATTTTCAACCTCTAAGCATGACAAGCATGAGGCATCAAGTATTTTAAAAGTCCAAAGAAAGAAAGAATTCCAGAAAGTGACATAAAGGGAGTGACAAACATTGCCTGTCTCAGAGGTGCCAATAAGAAGGAATCTTATTGTGAAGGCTAATGAAAATTGAATCAGAACCCCAAATTAGTTTAGATAGTACAGATGAGTAGAAAAGCCACCAACAGAAATCTCACAGACAGCAAAGGTCCAAGAGAGACTTAAATGTGGTAGTCTAGGCCTCAACTTCATCCTAGTGGTCCTTGGATGGCCAAGAGGCCTCCACACTTTCACTGCTTATCTATATGATGGAAATAGACAAACTGGTATAGATAAAATGTCATGCTATCTGTCTTTCCCTGTAATACCCAACCTTGGGTCCCCTGGTTGTCTGGAAGCTACAGATCCAACTGTGAGAAGGGAACCACTGATATTAACAGGCCTATATCATGTGCTTTACTTTCACATATGTATGGGTTTCCTCCTTCAAGCTAAAGCCAAGGTTAGGGTTTCAGTAAAGTTAACATTTCCAATAGATTAAAAACTGGGACCTGTAGTAAGAAGCTACAGAGCACTGGGTGGTAAGAAAAGACTGGAGTTATTGCGGGGCAGAGATATTTATTGGCTTTTCTTCTACAGACACGTCCTCTCTTTCATGGTGAGACTAAGATGAAGATTGTAGTTAGGCTTGACTGTTGGGAACCAAAGTGTCATGTTTTCAGGTGAAAACTGGAAGATCCAGTTTTCCAAAAAAGCTGTGGTTTATGAAGAGGTCTAGTATTAAGAAGGGCTGACGTCTAGTGGGGTTTTTGTTTGTTTGGTTTTTTTTTGCTTGTTTTCTTTTGAATGTGGATGATGGGTCTTCTCTTTGTAACAAGGCTAGAGGTGGGGCTGGAGGTTGAGTTATGGCTAGGCAATGCAGGGTCTTGAGTGCATGGGTTTGAGAAAGATTTGAGAAAGATTTGAGAAAGCTTGCTTCCTTAGATGTGACACATATTTATTATCTTGTTTCTTAGCATTTTGGCTGTGTCCCAGAGTATTTCATCTGTCCCTGTGCCATTCTAATTTTTACCTAAATGGCTGTGCTTCCTGACTGCCTGGCTTTTAGGCATTAATATTACCAGAATTCTGCAGTAAAATTATTTCTCCATCTAGATTCCTTAACTCCCTGCTTATCTTCTCAGTAAACAAGACTGAGAATCGCAGAACATGGTCAGACATTTACATGCCCCTATTTTACAGTCCTTTACCCTCCATATCAGTACTTTGTTGATTAGCAATAGATCTATTCAGGAGGATGAGTGTAGAATGTAAAACTACCCTTTAGACTGGTAATGAGACCTTGTCTTTCTGTGGTGAACATAATTAAGCTCTTATTCATTCACTTCTGGCGTGTCAGAGTTTTTTTTTGTTCTCCTGACTGATGAATTTGAGAAAAGTGTAGTTCCTGCCTTTGCCTATTAGTATTAACTTTTTCTGTTCCTAAGAAAGAAGTAACTCATGAAAATGTTGAATGAAACTGTCAGGTAGTGAAAGCAGAAAAAGTGTTTTTTGCCCCTTCCCTTCCCTGCCTCCGCTTGCATCCAAAGTAAAATTTAATTTTCCAAAATTGTGTATGACAAAGATCCAATTACCTGTCCCTAGTACACTATTAGCTTATGCAGATATACTCACTGATATGGTCAAAATTTCATATACTCTGTCACCGCCTGATGGCATTGTGGCTGTGTCATGCTCTTTCAGGATTATTTTTTTTTTATTGTTACAGGTAGCACACCCTGACTCTGAGACTTAAAGTCCTATATATCCCAGTAGATGCTCAGGTGTATAATTAAAATATAAAGCTTGTTTTAAAATTCCACCAGGAAGAAAAGCTTATCTTTCTAAGATACTTTGCTGGATCTCTTACAACTACGTTATGTGGCACATTGCTAGGTTTTCCAAATGTTTTAAAATTTTTAGTAAATTATCCTTGTAGAAATTTCATGAGGTCTGAGAATGAGATAGAAAGGAGAAATCGCTCTGTTTTGAGGAATTGAGGCACAGTAAGACTATGGCATTCCTTTAAGCTAATTTTAAACATCTAAAACCACAGGGAATATTCAAGGGGGGAATTTCATTAATTTGTGGTTTGACAATAACATCTCATAGATTATTAAACATGATAGATGTAAGTGGTATATGGGAAGTGGAGTTCAAAAACATTTTACTGAGGGGAAATGGAAGAGTCATATTAAGGTAAGGTCCTAGTAGCATATCTTCCCCTGTCACACCTGCAAATATGAGTTATGTGTGATTTATTGGGAGTGAGGGGCAAAGATGCAAGTTCCGCTAAACTTTGGACAAGCAGGCTTTCAGAAATTATGCATTTGTCTGTATTTTGAATTCAAGGAACAGTCATATGGTAAAATCCCAAAGTCTGGCAAAAAACAAATGATCAATAGTTCTGGTAGGTTTCTACAATGAGAAGGGCTGTGTTTTTGTCTTCTGGGCTAAAGCATAAAATGAATACCTGCTTTGAAACACGTTTTATCATGAATTTAAGTGATGCTGTGTCCTTAAGACAAAACTTTGCAATCCAGCAGTGAACAATTTTGCTAATCCTTCAGTTCTTGTTCATGAGCAGGGAGAAAGTTGGAAACTCCAAAAGAGGCTGTAGAAAGGAGGAAATGCGGTTTCATCTTTAATGAAGTTTGTGGTCCATGTGGTCTTAGACTGCTTCTCTGGAGAAACCAACATGTTCTAAAGTTAGTAATTTTAAAATGTGTGAATGGGAGATTTCTGAAAACATGAACTCGTACTAATAAGTATGGTGATGAAACTGAAACTTCAAATGAGCAGTCTGAGATTGATATTTATACAGCTTTATAATATTTTGACATGCTGTAAAGGTTTCAATATTGATCTTTAAATAGAGGAGAGATGTCTTTTTTACCAGAGGGATAGCTGAAACAGGTGCAATTTATGGTCTGAATTAGAAAGTTTTTGTTGCTTCCTATGCTTTTTGTAGAACTGAACACTTTCAATAATGCCAGTGGTTGAGTATTGATTGATGTCTTGGATTGTCAGTCTGTGCCAGCGTTTTCTGATCATCTTCATTTTCATGAAGTGCTGTTCTGCCTGAGCTTTCTCTCAGAAGTGGAATTTAATATTTTTGCATTTTTCAAATAGAAAGTCAGTGACGAGATCTATAGTCATAAGATGTTGTTTTTCCAAAGAGCTCTTTGCTCCTGGAGCCATCAGCATGTGTGGTTCTATTACAGAAAGAAAACAAGCAGCTGGTGACGGCAAGAAGCAGTAGGGTAGCAACAGGGGGCTTAATTATGCCCAAACTGCACAATATTTAGGTGCACCTGGCACCCTTAGGTAGGTTACCTAGGTTTTTATTACAAAGATATCTGTGAAAAAAGCTATTTAGGCTTTAGCAAACACTCTGAAAAGGCATTTTATCACTATAAATGCTAATTCACTGAGTCTGAGATATGAGTTTTGAAGTGTACCCTCTAGGTATCAGGTGACACTTCTAGAAATAAAGTTTCAGCATGTCAGGTCTGTTAAGTAAAAAGCAAGGCTTATTACGGAGAAGCCTAATTACCTGTGGGACTTATACAGAGCTATGAAGCACGGTGCATTGCTCATGTGCAACCTGTCTGAGGCAGGTGAGGTTGAATATACAGCACAAGGCAGTGAAATTGGGAAAGAAAAATTGTCAGTTTGGTGCATACAGCATGTTCCCAGAGAGTCAGGGTGACCTCACCCCTCTTCTGACTGGTTTGGAGCAGTGTGTCTTCTACTGGAGCACTTATCTCTGGCATCTGACATGAGTGTCCTCTTCAAAGCATTACAGAACGGAAGAGGGTTTTTTTGCTCAGTGACTTCTGTTCCCTCTTATTGGAAGCAGCCATGCTCTTGTTTGCCTTTTGTGCCCTGAGCAAGCTCAGTATTCAGACTAAGCAGATCTTTTGTCCTACTGCTGGTGTTGTCATTTCCTGACCCCAAACCTCTGAGTCAATGGAAGGACAGAATTAATTGGCTTTTAGCAATACTGTCAGGAAGCTGAACAATTGAGGAATGAGTGTTATGGGATTGTTTTCAGTCTTCTGTCAGTTTTGGATTAAATAAGAAAGATTCAGCAATTTTTTTGAAGTGCATATGTAAAGATTCATGTATGTATTCATAGTTCATTACCTGGCCCACTGAAGACTAAAAAAAAGAAAGTATACTTTAAAAAAACAAACCTTATCTCTATTGTCCATCATATTTCAGATTGTCTCAATAAAATTAGAGCATTTCAAGCAGAAGGAATTTAATTTAGAGTTTAAATAGTCCCATTCAAAATTTATTTATAAATCATCTCCCATTTGATTAGAAAAACACTTGGCTAGTTGGATAGAATGCAAAATAGATGTTAAACTGGAAAACATGGGTCAGGTGGCTGGCAAATGCTGTAGAGTTAATTTTATTTCCTTTGTTTGAGTGCAGTCTTACCATATCTAAGATGGATTTCTATAAGTGTAGGTCATCTTTGAGAAAACGATCAGTGTTCATAAATTATTTCTAGCATTTTTGTGGTATTCCTCTAAAGGTGAATTTCAGTTTAGATTTTCTTTCAATAACATCAAGAATTTCCCCCAAGCCCGATATGTTTTCTGCTTACTCAGCCTATTTAAATGGCTAACTTTGAGAATATGCTGTGTTAAATCTCTGATTTATATTTTCTATGGCATGAAGTGTAAATTTTTACAGAAAACATTAAAGATTAAGTAAACTTTTCGGTGCATCCTTATCTTCCAAGCCCTTGAGGTGAAAATAGTGTGGGGAAAAACAATGATTTTTTTTCCCTAACTTTCTTATTTTGAGGAAGCAATAACATCCTGACAATTTTTCACAATAGCAGACAAACATGAATAAAGTAAACAGAAAATTAAATGTGACTTACCAGTAACTTCTGAGGAAATACATATATAGCTAGATATAAGGCATATTTTCACAGAAATAAGAATAAATCTTACGTTAACTAAAGGCTTCTTAGTTTCTTCTGTATGCATAAAGTAAAACCATCTCAGTTTTGGGCTGCTAACAGTTGATCCCATATTCTCTGATACCCCCCTAGCATTTCTGTGGGGACTTTCAGTACTCAGAGAAAAGATGACTATGACAGAATTCTAACACAACAAAATATATGAAGATCAGAAGATAAGAGCCTTACACCTTTTAAAGAAATCCAAGAATTTTGAAGTGAGCAATGAAAAACTTCAGAGTGTTATTAATACATGCCTCGACTTGTCATTGTTTTACATATGAATTCCCATCACCTGAAAGGCTTAATTTATCATGCTAATGGAAAGAGATCTTGCTGTATCTCACACTTTAAGTTCTGAATTTGTTGTTGGAACAATGTCTGAGGCTTTAGGGACTCATGTGAGCTAAACTTCAGATTTTTTTTTTTTTTTTGGTAGCCTAGAAAAGCCTGCATACTTTCTATAGCATATAAGCAAAGTATCTTAATAGTGTATTGTTAAACGATGTTACCTACAATCAATTCTTTTCCTTTCATTTCAAACTAAAAGGTATAAATCTTAGTCTGATAGTCCTTGTAGTCATGTTCTACCCTGCATTATTTTCACACACTTTCCAATTGTACTACATTTTAAATGGAGCTTGAAATATGTCTAATTTAGGAAATATTTACATATAATCAAGGAAACATGACAGGGAAATCTATTTAGTAGCAATGCAATCAGCGCTGTAATTGATATTGGAAATCTTTCTAGGAGGACACAGTTAGTTTAGCAAAACAGTTATGGCTTCATATATTGCACACAGAGGAAACCAGCAAATTGTACTACTTATTTATTTACCACCATCATTATAAGTAATATTGTGTGGATCATGTTTTTACCTATTTAGCAAATTTGCTTTGTCATGAGTCAGTAGACCAATCTGCATTTTGTGCCTGGTTTTATTTTCAGGATTTGTATCTGGGGTAAGAAACCCAGCCAAAAAAAAAAAAAAACCAAAACAAAACAAAAGCAAAAACCTCAACGAAACCCAAAAAACCCAGAACTGTCTGAATGCTTGGCTTGGTAATATAATTGTTTGTAGTCAAAGAGATTTCACATAAAGGAGAAGCCACACTTTGAATCAAGTGCAATATAGTGTGAGGATTTCATATATTATGGCATAGTGGGTCTTAACAGTGCTTCAAATTGTATTAATTTTTAAAATATGTAGTCTAAGCCTTTTCCCTAGCAAATTTCAAGAAATCACTCTAGTTTCTTGCTATGACCCCTGATATCCTATAGTACTTTCAAATAACCAGAGGTTTTGTGGGGAAGAATTGATCTGGATTTGCGCCCTGTGTATTGCTGGCAATTTTGGGGGTGGCTGTGGATGAGAGGCACAGATTTGATGCCAAGTGAGCAGGTTGATAGGAAGGATGACAATGGAGAGATTTAGCACTGGTTATTTCTGGCATCCGCTTGCTGAAGGCATTTCTGCCGCCTCTTTCTACCTTTCTTGAAGACATCCAGCAGCAGCAGCATAGAGCACCCTTACCAGTTGTAGTTACTTGGGCTGGGCCCAGTGATTAGAGACCCACAGGGTGTGTGAGAGTGAGATTTTCTCCATTGAAAGGCTAAGACTCAGTTTGGACAGAATTTACTTTCTGGCTGTCAAGAGGTTTGTATGACTATAGCTTTGCCCACTCTTTTCTCCTTATTTCCCCAGTGTTAAATTTGTACTTGGTTTAATGGCAAGTATAATTTTCTTATCACTTTCTGTAGTTTCATTTATATAAAAATATTGGAGAAGCTAATTTGATTGTAGGCTATGTTTTATTAAATACGTTTATGTCATTCACGTGTCTAGCAATGCGCTGATTCTTGGATAACAGCCGCATTTCTCTAATGCAGTAGCCTAGTGTTAGCTGTTATGATGTGTGAATCAGTGCCTAGGAGATGAGGATTGCCACTTACTGAAACTAGCTGTGAAAATTATAGATACAGCCCTAGGCTTGAGATGTGGATGCAGTTTGTTTCCATTTGTTTTTTATGGATCTTGGTTCTTTTCTTAAGCAGACAAGTATCTATTGTCTACCAATGGAAACAGGTTATAAATCACAATCTTCTGGCTCCTGTGTTTAGCAAGAACTCATAACTTAATTTCATTTTTTTTTTCATTTTAAATGTTGATACATGCAACATTTCTGAAGTCAACTGCTATAAGTTCCCTCCATGTAACTTAGTGATAGTCTAAGTAGCTGTACCAGCACAGAATAAAATCTTTCCTTTAATTTTCATTGCTATGGTTTAATATGAAGTTGTTAATTTGTCAGCAGTGAAGGCAATCAGTTAGATTTAAAAAGCTATGAATCTTAATATTAGTCTGAACAGAAAATGTAATACTTAGTACTCTAGTGAGACACTGAGCAAAACAAAAAATTATGGTAAAGGAATAATAGGGATCTTATGTCCGCTAGAAATCTATGGGATTCTGCTTGTCTAGAAATAACTTAGGAGCTGACGAATCAAGATAGGAAAGACACTTGTTCACCAGTGGTTAATGAGCTCTCTGACTGTGACTAGGGCTAGGGGGTTTAAATTTCTGGAAATTGCAGAGATGTAATCTGTACTGCTTTCTGAAGGTGTAATGTATTTCTATAGAAATTGCTCCAAAAATTTAAAGATGTTTGTTTACGCTTTTTATTGCATTCAATATTCTGGGAAAAAAAGTCTCTATTAATTTCAACAGGATGGTGTTAAAACAAATGTAGTTGTGTGCTGTTTTCTAGTTAGCTGTTTGGTACTGTATATAAAGGTAGTAATTTTAAAATGACCAAGTCAGTCACTTTTTCAGAGCCATAACACAAACTGAGTTAAATAAATCATTAGATTGGATTAGGCATCTTGTGAAAAATCTTTTTTGAGTCAACTCTAACACAACGTGAGGAGTAAACAAGAATGATCTGTTAGCCCATTCTTTAGCCAGGGTTATTTGCCTGTTTTGAACAAGAACTAGTCCCAGACCATAACTCACAACAGCTCTTTTCCATGAAATGCCAGTAACTTGAGCAAGTCAGGGCACGGAGTCCCATACAGTACTTTCCCATATCAAGTCCAGCTATTTTAGGAGACAAGAAATGGAGATATAGCAGGAAATTCAAAGGCAATACAATTCCATGGCTGCTAATGAAGGCATAGGTTAGTAGTTAAACTGTTAGTAATATTATTAAATGGAAATCTGCATCACTAGAACTATATTCAGGTAAACGGGTACCATTCTTCTGATGGATGCTGTTCACGAGAGTCATTTTTTGGGAGCAATACCATTTAAAATTTCCAGAACAAAAGGTGTTTTATTTTGGTTCTTAACAGTATGAAATTGCCTTCAGGTGTTTTTCTGTATAAAGCTTAGATTTTCTTAACTAAATATATTTGGATCAAGAGTCCTTGTATTTCAAAACATAGTAGAAGGGCCGTATAAATTTTAATTAACTGGATACATAGACGAGTACTGTAGTAGTGTCAAAATTATTGATGGATGCACTTCTTTTGACCCATAATAGAAATTTCTTTTTTTGTGGTTCCCAGAGGCTGGAATTTTAATTGTTTGATCCTATCTGCATTGCAATTACTATTGTAATCCTAAATATTTTTGTGGGAATGAAAAAAAACCAACAGTTTTTCCAGCATCTTAAATGTTCATGTGAATTATGTACCCAGCTCCCAGGACTTTGTTGACTGGTTTATTTATTTCACTGGTAGACACATCATATACACACTTTCTTTGTAGTTAGGGGCTGATCCCACTCCACTGGAATCTATGAGTTTTATATAGAGAATGATGTCAAAATTCAAGTTATACCTTCGTGCTCAGTAACACTCAGTCTATAGGTTTTGGGCTTATCTCTGTATCTCACTTGAAACAGTGATGCTCTAAGCTAGGATGTCAAAGCTAAGAACTAAAAAAATTTTCCTTTTTATTGTGCAGATCTCATTTAGATGAATTACAGAAGGGTCACAGGTTTTCATTACAGATAATCACTTTTATTAAATCACAGGCACCATTGTTTCTTCCTTCATACATATTGAGAGCCAGACTGGAAGTAATCCAAGCAGCTTCATTTTTGCTTGTAATAGCAAAAGTAGTGAGAAATTGCATCTTTTAAACTGTATTTCAAGCCACTATTGTTTAAGGTTCCTAAGAAATGTAAAGACGGGTGAAGACAATTGGTAAATTATTCATAGAATCATAGAATGGTTTGGGTTGGAACAGAGCTTAAAGATCATCTTGTTCCAACCCCCCTGCTATGAGCAGGGACATCTTGCACTAGACCAGGTTGCTCAAAGCCCCGTCCAACCTGGCCTTGAACTCTGCCAGGGAAGGAGCAGCCACAACTTCTCTGGGCAGCCCGTGCCAGGGCCTCACCACCCTCATAGCAAAGAATTTCTTCCTTATATCTCATCTAAATCTAACCCCTTTCAGTTTAAAGACATTACCCCTTGTTCTGTTGCTACACACTCTTGTAAAAAGTCCCTGTCCAGCTCTCTTGCAGGCCCCTTCAGGTACTGGAAGGCTGCAATCAGGTCTCCTAGGAGCCTTCTCTTCTCCAGGCTGAACAAGCCCAACTCTCTCAGCCTGTCCTCATAGGAGAGATGTTCCAGCCCTCGGATCATTTTTGTGGCTTCCTCTGGAGAGATACAGCTATAAAGGGATCTTTAAGAACATTCTGTAACACTATATTTTGACATCATAAAACTAGTTAAGCAATAATTAGTTGTTAAGAATCTTCCTGGATATATTATCTTCTCCTGCACCAGAATAGTCAGATAATGTGCCTGTCAGGTCCATCTAGATGACAATATTGCATCAGCTCTACCAACTGTTCCTGTTATATCACTCAGGGGAAAGTAGGCATATGGAACATTTACAAGAAACCATCTGGAGATGTCTAGAAGTGGACAGAGTGGAATTCCTTGCACCCATTCACATCCTTTCCATTTCACTTACCTCACATCTACAATTTTTCCAAATTTTTCATACGTTCTTTGGAAATATATTTCTTTTGTTATTAAGCTAACTGGAGAAATGCATTTCTGTTGATTTCCCTGACTGTGAAATCATAGATTTACTGAATTTCATTAAAGGGTTTAATACATGTATACACAGCAGAAATAAAATTGAGAGCTTTCTTAAAATGCTTCAGAAAAAAATCATGCAGAAAAGAGAGTAGCATTATCGAAGTCCCATAACTTCTACTTTTCTCATAAAAACCTCTTCCTTTAGCTTGTAATGGATTGTGAAGCGTGAGCAACCAAACACAAAGATTATAGTGCCAGAGAGTCAATATGAGTGTTTTATGAATCCAGGTGGATAAGAAACAAGAATTGATCTAATTCTATAAAGTCCCTTTCTGACCATGTTACTTGCTATAACTCAAACTTCTGTTTACTCTGTTTGAACTCAGTGTGGAAAAAAATCGATAAAATGAAATGCAACAGTAAATAAAGAATGTTAGGTCTTGAAAGAAGCATCAAAACTGTCAGTACCTGTAGAAGAGTTACTTTGGGAAAAAACTGTTTATCTTTATGTCTCTTTTATCTTTGTGACTCTTACTGTCAATTCTGTGTCTATGGAAGCTATGGAAACTTCATCGTTAGTTTATGCCTTCGATGTAATGTACATTATTTTCTGTTCACATAGCGTCAGTGTTTCAGTGATAGCTCACTACCTGCACAAAATGTGAATTCTGCAGTATATTACTGCAAAATTGTATAACAATGGGAAGCTGCAACAGAAACATGCTTTAAAATATTTTTAGTATTTAATGTCATTAAAAATTATGCTACTAGTGTGCCTAAAATAATTGTACTTCATGTTTTTTTGAAATTGAACAATGAATTATAGCTTATTCTCTGAGCTTCTGCAGTTCCTATGTACTTCAAAAATACAGCTTTATGTTTTGAAAGCATCAAGGAAATGTAGGCACAAAGGCCTGTGTTGTCCAGGAGTGTAAAGTGGTTTTGCTTCACACATTTCAACTGAATTGTGCCAGGTTTATTAGTTAAAAATAAAAGCTAGAGCCGAAATAGAAATATGGTTCAGCAACTGAGACATAAATTAAATGCCCAAGTCACTTCACATGCCCTGAATTACCTTTAGGAGTCAGAGTTTTGAGAGTATTTAACCTAAACATGCCTACAAATAGTACAGTGAATGTAAGACTGCCAGAGACCTGGAAAAACTAGAACTATATGGAATAATTGCTCATAGGAATCCTACTGATGACAAATTCTTTGAGTGCCAGTACTGCAATGCAAGAACTACTTCTAAAGATATAAAGTCACTTTTTTCTTTGCTTGCACACCAAGTTAGGTAGGTACTGTAATTTCAAACTCGGATTTAAAAAGTGAATTTAGGAGAGGTCAGATGTGGGTGAAAACTGAGGAGTATTCAGGTCCATAAGAAAACTAATGAAGTTTATAGTTCACTGTCAAAAGTAAGTAGCACATGAAAGAATGTGTTTGGATCAAATCTACATAACTTGTGCTCATGTAGAACATCCGTACTTCTAGTTTTGGATTAAGATTTGTTAAATGGCTTGATTAGAAGGTCAGGTGTATTCTGACCGGAATCAATCTGCTGTTTTAGCTGTGAACTGTAAGTTCTTCTGGTAAGTGCTATCCCTGCGTGGTTTTTAACATCTCCAAAGGCCTTTAAGAACACTTTTAGCAATTCAATTGTTTTAATGTGCATGTTACACAACTGTGTAGTCATATGATCATTGCAACATTGATCCCTGAAAACCTGAAATTTGTCTGAATGTCTTATTATTACACGGCCTTGTTCCAACACATCCACTTGAGTGGAGCAGAACCATGCATGACGTTGCAAATCCCTTAAAGACAAGAGATCTCATGCACACTGAGAAGGTTACTGCTTCCCTGCGGTAGCAAGACAGTTTCCTTCTGTTCATCTGCAGCTGAGGGTGTCTGAATCACAGTCTGTTTGTAACTAACAACCTTCAGCTTCTTTACCTTGACAGTAGATACCACCACCATTATTCTTTCTGTCATTTTTTTCAGAACATATACTAGGCATTACAGATGTAAGTTTATTTTAAAGATATTAAAAGCCTGATGTGCAGTGGGGTGCTCATTAAAGAGAGGAACATGTACACAAACATGATGAGTTCACAGACACGTTTCTCCTGCTGTTCTTAACAGGCAGCTATAGGCGAAAGCTGGTTACTGCTGTGCTTTCTGTTGATTACATGCATTTTTCTTCCTTTGTCTCCTAATGGATAAAAAGTAATTTACATATTCCTTTAGAAGATATCTTTCTCTCAGTGGAGATATTTCTTAATATAATTGAGGTGTCGTTTATCCAAGGTAGAGTCACTACTGCTCAGTGACTATTACATGCGTGTATTTCTTATTGTAGGATGGTATACGGCCAAAGAACGCTGGTAATTTTGAAATATAAAAGAGAAAGCCTCTCTATGATGAGAATTTGTCAAGATGCTGCAATTACTAGTGAGCGCAGGGAAGAGTAAAGTGAACCTTTCCCAGAGACAGGGATTTGATTGGCAGCATAGTCAGGTTTCAATCAGGAGCAGGCTTGCTCATACCAGTAATGGATTTCCTTGTTTGTATAAATTGCTCCTGCTGTCTCTGTAAGGATGATGGTTAAACAGGCACTGGAAATAATGTTTCCTTCTCACAATGAGAGTTTGCAGGGAGAGTTTCTATTTTTCTTCACAGTGACACAATTAGCAGGTTTGCTGATGACTTTGTGTTTATTTCTTCTAGTCAGTCCACAAAAGAATAAAAGTACAAAGCTAATTAGTAAAATTAATAGGGCTTTTGGTGCCATTGCAATAGTATACCATGATTTTAAATGAGAGAGGAAAAATTTCTGAGCTTTTCCCCCCCCAAACCCAACTGGTTTTTTTTTTGTTGTGTTGAACTGAAGTTCAGCTGCAGATGATAGTAGAAAGGAAATGAAAGAAATATGTGAATTGTTTCTTTCCATGCTCGTACTCTGAATTCTCTGAAACATATACTAAAAATTTTTTGAGAAAAAAATCTGAATTAAACCTCTTACCAGTTTATTGATGCTGTTAAATACATACTGCTACTTTCCTAGTGCAAAATCTTTATAGTGGAGACTTTCCATCCCTGGAGGTGTTGTGGGGGATGGAACCACAAATCTGAGTCACATTCCTCTGTCCAGCCATTGATTTTCACATCCGGAAATCATCCTGTGTTTGAGATGTCTGCTTCCCTGTCTGATTCATCTGAATTCAACCAATAATTAATAAAAATGTTGTTAATAAGTAACAGAGAGAAAACACTGTAATCTAAGCCTCACTTCCTTAGGAAAAGTGGCTTCATGATGTCTTAACATTTTGTTACCTTAATTATTCAGATAAACTACCACAGAAAGTATTACAAAGAGGCAAGATGCAAGTAAGACTGTTTTTTTCTCTGCATGCACTCTGTGATGGATAGTGATGGGCATTGCAAAGTTCTTTTTTAGAGGCTGTATATTTTTATCCAAAACAATTTTTTTTTTTACAAGTGTCTCCATTTGAGCTGCTTTTCTTGTATTTACTGCACAGTATGAATTAGTTTTGAGTACATTAAAATGTATGAGAGAGGCCAGAAACATGCAAGCGGAAATGCTAGCAGCAAGAACAAAATAGTGTGTTGCAAATACTAAACCCTTGACTCATAACAGTCAGGTAGGGTATCCTGTCTGCACATATTCTATCCTTCAAAATCTGGTTTGAAACAAATCATCTCTCCAGCTACGCAAGAAACAGGATTCTGTATGTTATGCACACAAACTAATTTGTAGCTGATCAGCAGGTAATATTCTTCCACTCTGGGGCATCCACAGCAGATTTGTAGCCTTTGTTCTTGAACAAATAGATTTTCCATGTGTAAGTTTTGTTTTAGGTAGTAGAGTTCTTCAGTATTGGCAATTTATCTTCTACTGCTGACATTTCGTAAATCCAGTGCAGGTCAGTTGTACATGGTAGCCAAAGTTACTGTTTTGTGGACTTTCTGTTAAAATGATAGAATCATGGAATAGTTTGTGTTGGAAGATCATCTAGTCCAAATCCCCTGCCATGGCAGGGACATCGTCTTGCTCAGAGCCCCGTCCAGCTTGACCTTGAATGTTTCCAGGGATGGGGCATCTATCACATCTCTGGGCAACCTGTGCCATTGTTTCACCACGCTCATTGTAAACAAAATCTTTCTTATATCCAGTCTAAATCTATGCTCTTTTAGTTTACCCCTTGTCCTATCCCAACAGGCCCTGCTAAAAAGCCTGTCCCCATCTTTCTTATAAGCTCCCTTTAAGTACTGAAAGGCTGCAATAAGGCCTCCCTGCAGCCTTCTCTTCTCCAGGATGAACAACCCCAACTCTATCAGCCTTTCCTTGTAGCAGAGATGTTTCAGCCCTCACATCATTTTTGTGATCCTCCTCTGGAACCGCTCAAACAGGTCTGTCTCTTGTGCTGAAGGCTTCAAAGCTGGATGCAGGACTCCTGGTGGGGTCTCACCAGAGCAGAGTGGCAGAATCACCTCCTCAACCTGCTGCCCATGCTACTTTTGATGCAGCCCAGGATACAGTTGATTTTCAGGGCTGTGAGCACACATTGTTGGCTCATGTCCAGCTTTTCATCCACCTGTATCCCCAAGTCCTCCTTAGTAGGGCTGTTCTCAATCCCTTCATCCCCTAGCCTGTATTGATACCAGGGGTTTCCCTGATCCATGTTCAGGGCCTTACATTTGGCCTTGTTGAACCTCACGAGGTTCACATAGGCCCACTTCTCGAGCTTTTCCAGGGCCCTCTGGATGGCATCTTGTTCCTTAGCCATGTTGACCACACCACTCAGATTGGTGTCATCTGCAAACTTGCTGAGGGTGCACTCGATCCCACTGTCTATGTCATTGATGAAGATATTAAACAGTACTGGTCCGAATATGGGTCACTGAGGGACACCAGTTATCACCAGTCTCCATCTGGACATTGAGCCGTCGACCATTGCACTCTGGATGCAACCTTCCAACCAATTCCTCATCCACCAAACGTTTCACCCATCAAATCCATATCTCTCTAATTTACAGAGAAAGATGTTGTGGGTGACTGTGTCAAAGGCCTTACAGGAGTCCGGATAGATGACATCTGTAGCTCTTGTAGTCTTGGTCTAGTACAAATAGTAATTTTTAAAAACAGTAGTGGATATCAGGTATAAAAGTTGGCAAGAAATAAATTCCAGTTCCTCCCACTCTTAGGCCTGTGAGATCCTTTTCTTTTTTTTCTGTTGCAACTTCTACAGCAGCTTTTGTAGTGGCGTCTCTCAAACATTGGATCCCTGCTGTCAGAATAGTCATTAATATTAGTTGTACTGAATGTTTCCAATAAAACATGAAACTGAACTTAGTCTAGTTTTTTCTTTTTCAGTCAAGGAGTTCTCTAGTCTAAGTACAGTGAATGTTCTCTTATGTTTATCGTTAGATACCAAAACTCATCAGCTTGAATTCCATTTTGGAGGCTGTGGTGGAAGATAGAGAATAATTTTAAATCAAGCCTGGAAGTGTATCTCTGTAATCAGGCCCCTTTGGTTCAAATTGAAGTAAAAGGTTTGCACAAAACTTTCATGAATCTAAGCAGCTGGACTTGACAGAGGTCCAGCTAAAACTATAGGAAGGAGGGCTGAATGCTTTAAAGTCCTTAGTGCACAGTCAAGCAGCTAATCCATACATGTGTCTCTGCTACATTTAGGTCTCATGTTCTTTGATCATATAAAGATAAAAAAACACCCCAAATAACCAATACAAGACACAATTAGTAAAAGGGTGCCTATTGCTTCTCCCACAGATTGGAATAATCTCCTTTAAAATAGAGGGAGTAGGGTCAAACAGGGAGTATCTCTGTAGGAAAGGAATGCATTTTGTTAAAATACACTGTTCTTTAGTTTGAAGGTGGGTAAGGGGAGTTCCAGTTTCGTTTTGCTTTTTTTCTGTTCTTTTGTTGTGTGTGCATACACAGTGTTTCCTAAGTTTCTCCATTTGATTTTGAGAGAAAATAAAAGATGCTTTGGAATTCTGAAAGCAAATTCTTGTAGCACTTGCTGAGTTGCCTGGCAGCCTGCATAACTGTTGTTTAGGATACTGAAGACTGCCTCAGAGATTTTCTAAATATATCAGCTGATCTTACACTAAGGCAGTTCCACTGCTGTCAGTGTAACTAGATAATAGCTGACACAGGCTGGAAAATCTAGCCCAGTCTGGCTTCAGTTTTCTTCCACCTTTGTTTGAAGTGCAACTCTATTAACCAGAGGGCTTTTGTTGTAGTCCTCAGTGGCTACTTAAAACCATTTGCATTACACTTGTTTACCATACACATGAAAGAAATGTATATTTATGTTAAAAATGCTCAACAAAATCATGTAGACATGGTATCACTGTGAAAGAAATGTGGGAAAATTTGTGATTTACCGAAAACTGGAAAGAGATACAACTCCATGCAAATCACAGTGACTAAAAATGGAGCCAGCAGAAAGCCATGTATTATAACATCCTTCTGAAATCCACAGCTGATTGCAGCATGGTTTATGATGTAGATGGAGATTGGGACCAGTACAGATTTTATTACTCTCGCTGTAAAGCAGCAAATTAAATAATTCTGAACTGCTTTATTGAAATGTCAGGTTGACCACAAAACAACTTGCTTTAAACTTATAACATAGAATAAATGTAATTTTCTTCCCTGCTGAGTTCCTGCATTTGCAAATGAGGATGATTGGTTTAAGGCTGTATGGTATTTTGGTATGCCTTCATGTGTTAATAAGAAAAAAGATTAGAAGGTAGTCTTAACTGTACCTCAAAAATCTCAAATTCTTCCTAACATTAAATATCTATGGATCATGACAACACTCTTTGCAGTTTAATCTGCTTATTAATAAAAGAGAATACTGCAAATTAGGCAAGAAACCATTGAGGTTGCACACATTGCTATGTTGTAGGGAATACAACTACTGTGAAAGAAAACGGCTTTCACACTTTTGATGAGTTATTCTGACAATGTTTAGGTGTGATCATACCCACTACACTTGTGGACACTTTTCCTAATGTTCAATTCTATACATTCACCAAATGCTGATGAGGAGGGTCGTCCTGCACTGCAGGAGGTGTCACACAAGGTTTGGAGGTTTTCTGGGGTCAGCTGTACAAAGCCCAGGCTCCCCACATCTGGTGTTGGCAATGATAGACCTTCATCGAGTGAGAGGCTGGACTAGAGATCTCCAGAGGTCCTTTCCAACGGTAATGTTTCTATGATTCTATGATTATTCCCTCTGTAGCAGGGAATAATCATTCCTTAAATGAAGTATTTCCCTGCATTGATGCAAATCAGGTGAAAGAAAATTTTCAGTTAACTTCTGTGTATTAGTAGAATTCCCTTTTAGTCAAAGATTCTGTTACCACAATGGAAATCTCGAAGTCCTTTACCCCCATTGAGTAGTCTATTCATAATCGAGTGGAATTCAGGCATAAAAGCTGGGCTGGAGTTTTATTTAAATTCTCTTCAGATTGAAGAATTCATCTTTTCCTGTGAAGGGCTGCAAAAAAAGATGAGGGAGGTTTGCTAATTTTTTTTTCTTTTTTGTAACTCTCCCAAGCTAATTACTCCAAAGAAAGAATAACTGTCAGTTTGAGAAATTAAATTATCCATAGATGGTATGTCTGACAAGTCTATGAGCACTGTCACAATAGGCTAATAATGGGAAGATACTAGTACCCAGCCAAAGGCAAAGTGACCTGTGTTCTTTATTGGCTGCAGACTGCATTTAAAGACGATTGTCTTCTGCATATTTTATTTTTATCTGAAGATAATTGAAGGTGCCATTCACGTTCGACCTAATGATTTCATATCTTTTTCACTGACACTACTGATTGAAAAATATTCAGTGTATTTTTACAGTATTATTTCTAATGTTACTTAAGGATGGGAAAGAAGGTGGATAGAGCATTGTAGCAGGATCTGCCACCTTTCTACAGCCCATCTGTGTATCTAGATTAGTATCTGGAGCAGATTTTTGTCTCCTACATTGCTTTCTTTTTCACTAGATCTCATTACTATGTGCTCAAAGTCATGCTATTTCTAGAACTAGCAATCTATTAATTTCTGAAATTTTGGAACCCGCTTTTTTAACATGTATATGCTTTTTCAGGTGGAAGGTTTTCAGTTAGCAGTAGGGTGGAAGTACAAAAAGGTACTTGGTTACCTTACAGAATCACAGAATCACAGAATCACAGAATAGTAGGGGTTGGAAGGGACCTCTGTGGGTCATCTAGTCCAACCCTCCTGCCGAAGCAGGGTCACCTACAGCAAGCTGCACAGGA
>Ga0065711_1029188_pt1 | contig 37206 bp, 21 predicted proteins | sample Hoacrofraction12_FD_59098 | JGI IMG/M metagenome (GOLD analysis project Ga0065711, IMG submission 59098) | Hoatzin crop microbial communities from Cojedes, Venezuela - Epithelial fraction 12 v2 (version 2) | ecosystem: Host-associated > Birds > Digestive system > Esophagus > Crop | place...
TCCTTCTCTGGAGATATTCAAGACCCGCCTGGACAAGGTCCTGTGCAGCCTGCTGTAGGTGCCCCTGCTTTGGCAGGAGGGTTGGACTAAATGACCCACAGAGGTCCCTTCCAACCCCTACCATTCTGTGATTCTGTGAGAGACTGAGGGAGCGGGGCTTGTTCAGGCTGGAAATGGGGAGACTTTAAGGGGATCTAACAGCAGCCTTCCAGTGCCAGTAAGAAGGTTACCAAGGAGTTGGAACTAGGCTCTTCACAGTGGTGCGTAGCAGGAGGACAAGGAGCAATGTGTATGAGTTGAAACAAGGGAGTTTCAGAGTGGACATAGATCCAGTGAAGACTGTCAAATGCGGGAAAAGAATGCCCAGAGAGGTTGTACAGTCTCCATCCTTGGTGTTTTAAAGATCAAACTGAATAAAGCCCTGAGCAATCTAGTCTGATCTTATAGCAGGCCCTCCTTTGAGCAGAAGGTTGGACAAGAGCTTTCTTGAGGTCTCCAATTATGATATAAAGAAAACGAATATATAAATTAAAAAAAAAAAGATTTCTGTCTTCCTCCGTTTATTGTGTACTTTCAAGGTGTTTATCAACTGTGCATTTTTGTGAGGGAGGAGTGGCTGTAAAATGTTTCATTCCAAGAACCTCTGTTTCCTTGCTGATGCTTTAAGTAAGAATGATTTTTCTATTTAAGTTCATATTTTCAGTGCGTATGAAGATGGTTTCCAGCTTATCAGTCTGGTTAGATTCAGACGCGAGCAGAATGTCCTTTTGCTCTTTGGCAGGCAAAAATTGGGACTTGACAGCAGCTTTGAGTGACTATGAGCAACTCCGGCAGGTACACACCGCCAGCCTCCCACAGGTGTTCAATGAGGGCAAATACTACAAGCAGCAGGAGCCAGAGCAGCCTCCCCAGGTGACAAAGGCTGAGCGACCCTGCCTGCAAAGGCAGGATGACATTGCTCAAGGTAAGAGCTCTTCTCCAGGGCTTTTGTGGACAAGCAGCTTTCTAGCTTGTCTGCTTGCGAGTTGTGCTTGTCTGCAAGGAGTTGGAAGTCGTTTGCCATCAGCCTGTGAACTGTGTCATTGTGATGGGATTCACAGAGCTGCTGCTGGTCCCTACGTTTCACATGTTTCAGTTGTCATGAGCTTTGCCTCAGTTCTGCAACTTATTTTTTCAATGTGTGAGAAAGTACAAAAATATGTTGTCCCTAAGCAGTCCTGTGGTACATATAACTTGAATTAATTAGAGGGTGTCACAGACCACCATTGTATGTAGTTTTCTGTGCTTACTGAGACCAAAAAAAGGTTAAAAAAATTTCCGTATTTCAATCTTTGCATTCTTACTCAGAGTATGTGATTAGGGTGTATGAAATCTATGAATAACTTTCAGCTTTATAATTTTGTTCTTTTATGATTCCACAGAAGAAAGGACAACCTTCTACCCCCATCCAAATAGAAATTGAAACCTTAAGAAAAATGAGTCAACTAGCAGTTGATTTCCAGTACAGAATGATAAGCATTAGAATTTGCTTTTTTATTTGCAGGCCTTTTACAGGTTTTATTTCAGATCTCTATCTCAGACTGTTGGAATGAATTTTTTTGTATTAATTTATCAAGGAACTGTAGTTTGCACCAAAATAAATCTACCGGTCTCACAGCTTGTTGTGTAGGGAGGCAACAGCACTAGCTTGGTGGTGACTTTCTATGCAATCATTAGAAGGAACAAAAAGTTTTTCCTTCTCCTGCTGGCTCTTCCCTCCTATTAGACAGAAAATGGCATCAGTACTTAGGAGTGTCAGTAAAGCTTTTTTAAAATTGGTAACTTCTATCGGTAGAAAAGGAGCTGTAGTGCTTCTTATAACTCCTTAAAAGCACTGAATACAAATAAAGGGAGGAAGAGTAGCACACTATAGTTGATAAAACTGCATCCCTTCATCCTCTTTAGGATATAGCTCACTCTAAAATTCCGTATTATTAAACTGCCCAGTTTACACTGAAATGGCCATTTGATACTTTAGTGGGTGTAGTAGGTGGTGTGGGGTAAGTCTGGCTTCAAATGGCAGTTACTGGCAATAACTTTGTTGCCAATTCAATGCATAACTGACTTCATGATCAGAAAGCCATCTCTGAAACATGAAAGTGGAGAGAGGGATGTTCAGGGAGCAGAGAACAAAAAGGAGGGTCTTGTGGACTGAGTACATGGAGCAGAGGATGCAGCCAACAGGTGAGGGCTGGACCGTGGTGGGAAGGGGTGATGGAGTGGGAGCAAGGGGATGTCAAATGGAGATGCTATCCTATACTTCAGTTCCCCTGTTAAAAAGTGATTTAGTAGAGATGTACAGGGAGAAGAAAGAAATGCAAATGTAATCAAACCTTCTACCCATCCTCCCAATTTAGGATATTTTAGGGAGTGCAGTTTAGCTCTTAAAATTACAAAAACTTTGATCCATTAGAGAAGCAAAAGTTCACAAACACCAGGAAAATTAATTGTTTAATAAATGTTAGTCAGTTTGAGATGTTTTAAAAACACTATTAGCTTAAGTGATAAGTTGCATTTAAGTAACCTGCTTTGTTAATTTCTGAAGGTGCAGAAGTACAGGAACTTCTTTTATTTTAATATAGCATTGTACGTGTTTTGAGAGTTGATCACTTAGGGCTAGCTTATGATAGTATTTGTGAAGCTACAGAGGTGAAGTTGCACCAAATAGTTTTTTACAAAAGCTTCCAGTATGATAAGATACCCATTTCCAATGAAAATCAATGAAAATGTTCTCTAAGTTAACATTCTGTAAATCCCAGCAGGAACCTTTCTGCATGTTAAAATGTAAGAAATTCCATAAACCTAATGTCAACTCACTAATAAAACTCAGCAAAATGGAGACTTTCCAGTATTGATTTAAGATAATCCTCATTGCAAAGGATGGCTAGAGAGAGTGCAACTCAGTAGAATATCTGAGATCAATCTGTCTGAAGCACAGAAAGGCAGTGGTACTGTGGTTCTGAGAAGTGTCGCCTCTCAGATGCAGAAAAAAACTTTATGCTGAATGTCAAACTCTGAGAGAGAGGACTAGGAACATTTGATGAACATAAATTTTAAGCAGCTCCAAAACGTTCATTTCAGTTTTTAAAAACAAAAACAGTAATACAGGGCAGAAACTAAACAGAGGGAAAATGTCAGTTTTGGCTGAATGATTCACGGTTTAAGCACTAGAAGAGTGTTTCTGTTACCCGTTTGCTGATACCAGAACTGAGACCATATAGTAAAGTGAAATCATATGATAGTAGTATTTTGTCCTTCTTAACATTCTAATGCTTTTTTTTTGCTTTAATGACTGTTTATTTTCCTTTTATAGCATTTCTTAACAGAGAAATTCAATAAATTATGTGATATTAGCTCATAGATGTTTGATAAAATAATGCATGCTTTTGTACCAGGCTTGTTAACTTCGTTATTCTTTTTGAACTGTGTATTGTTTATGGATCAGGATTTTAGGAACACATATGCATGAAAACTGAGTTTGTCTTGAATTCAGCATAATGATGTTAAAATTGCTTTCAGGTAGATTGTTCTGAGATGAAAACAGTGTGGCACATTCAATATGAAGTGATTGTAGAATGCTGGATTTTTTGATTTACAAGAAGTCAACTTAAGAGTTCAAAACACTGATTGATTATTGTCATTCGCCAGACTTGGTGTTTTATGTAGTCTTATAGGGTATAATATCTCTTTGGTTTCTCTACAGAAAAGCGTCTGTCCAGAGGTATATCTCATGCCAGCTCAGCCATAGTGTCCCTTGCTCGATCACATGTAGCAAATGAGTGCAGCAATGAACAGTTTCCTTTGGAGATGCCCATCTACACATTCCAGCTACCAGACCTTAGTGTATACAGTGAAGATTTCCGAAGCTTCATTGAACGTGACTTAATTGAGCAGGCAACGATGGTTGCTTTGGAGCAAGCAGGTGGGTAAATACTTCAGAGGTCAGCAGCTGGGCAATCTGACAATTGGATTGAGATTTCTAATCACGCTTCACTTCTGGAGCTTGGGCATCCTGCATGGGAAATAAATGCCAGAGTAAAAGCAAGTATTGTGCTCTTTGCAAAATAACACATACCCTGATCCTCTGTTTCTTTTAAAACTATGTAGAGAAAACTGTCAAATTTGTTTCATAAAACAAAGAAATCGGTGGCAGAAGGAAAGGAGGACTGATGGGGGAAGTCATGCAATAGAGAAGGACATGCCTGGATGGTCAGAGGGGGTTGGCACTTCCAGTTCTCATGAGGAAATTACGTTGCAACGACTGACAAAAGCAACATCTTCAAGTTCTGTTGCAGTTGAGAAAATAGTTTTTAAATATGTATTTTATTTATTATTATTTTTGCAGTAAGAAACAAAATCATTTTAAACTAATACTTCATTAGTGCCATGGGAAAAAAGTGAAGAAATTTAAAATTCATTTTAATTTGGATTCATTAGTACTTTAAAGTTTTAAGTCAGTTTTGAAAGATCTGGAGAAGTGTCTTTAAAATTAGTATGAAATGCCCAACTCTGGTAATATAAAGGAGTTATAAAATCAGATTTCATGGCTGCCTGTGGAATATCGAATAGCTAGGTGCTTTTTTACTGTTGATTGCTGTGCTGGCTTGTGTAACACTATGTATTCATCTGAGAGTTCAGTCTCAAAACTCAGTGCATAGTCGTATTGTGTGTGTTCAAACAGATAAACTGTAGCTTGTTATTGATCAGGGCACTGCATCATAGTATTTGGGCAGGACCTCTGCTAACCTGGTGTTATGCTGAGTACTTATCATGTATTATCATATGCTCATTTTTTGGCTCTGGTATTTGATAATAGCATCAAGCAGTAAATACTTTGGAAAACATACAACAACAAAAACCAAACAAAAAAACCCAAACAGTATTCAGAAGGCTTTCTTCTGGAAAAAAACAGCAGTATTAAATAATGCAGAAGTGCTACCAGGCAACTATGAAGTATGAAAACTCTCAGTCACCTATTAAGAAAACATGTCCAGTTCCTCTAGGAACCAGCCAACACAGGAAGGATGGTAAAAAACAGGATGGCTCTTCCTCTGGCAGCACTGCCAAACACTCCAAATTCCATAGGGCTGTCAGAAAGTACATTGCTTCAGTGTCGTTGTTGACCTACCCACTTCAGTGGAATTCCAGCCTTTAGAGTCACTTAATGCAAGAGTACAAACTAGAGGACCGCAGTGGTTTCTGACCTTAAAATCAGGGAATATGTGAATTTAGAGCTGATATTTTCTAATTCTTACAGAGCTGGCTGACTTTGAATTTGATATAGGGCTGCAGAAACTACTGGATTTTCTGCCTTAGTGTATCTCTCTCAAATTTCTCTGAAAATGAGAATAAATAATTTATTCTTTTCTTCATGTTACTTTAATTAGGGCAATAACTTGACTCACACTGGAAAAGTCCCTTCCTCCCCAGAGCCTTTTACATCCTGGAAAGGAGAGTGTTTTGACCATTTGAAGTGCTTGTGGTTTTGATCACAGGTATTCTCGTAGCCTATGTAGACTTAGTCTACTTCTGTGAGCATTTCATTCAAATAAACTGGAACTTCCTGGGAAACAGTTCTTCAGTTTAAGTAAGTTAAACAGACCAAACAGTAAATGTTTAAGAAAATCCTGTAAGACTTGATGTAAACTGACTTTTTGTCTCTATTGAAGACACAAAGATATTCAGTTTCCTTTTATTTCCTGCCTGTTTTAGACTTATTGTCTGAAATTAAGAAAGGGAATTAGTAGCAAAGTCACTTAACATTAGACATTTTATTGTCTTCTACCAAGAGGGCCCAGTTTGACTGTGGTTTGGTCAATGACAAAAAAATTAAGGTGCGTTTCCTGCAAAGGGCCTAAAATCTGTTTCAAAACCCCACAAAGGATAGAAGCTTCTGTAGCTGAGGTTGGGGATATTGTTAGACACGAGTGCTTGGGTTTAAGGGCATGAATTTCAAGGAGGGGGGGGGGAAGCTGCTTAGGCAAAAGGAGGAGGAACTTTGTTAGGATCACACGGTAGCTTACTACTCACTAAGCATGGATTGGGAGAGCAGATTTACTATTAACAGACTGTCACACATGTTGTCTCAAGTAGCCATATGAGCCTGTAAGGTTTTTATATTCTCTTTTTATATGCTTAGGCACTTGTTACCATTACATCTATATGTGAAAGGATGCTCAGGTTCCGTCCTACTTGTACAGAAACTCAGAGCAACATCCCCAATTTACTCAGAAATGCTGTGTGAGATTACAAAGGAAACACCCAGATAAAGGCAGTGTGATTTACTCACTCTCTGCTGCTGTAATGTATCCTCTATTCTTCGTGTGATTGCTTTCTGAATATTTCTCCTAAGAGGACAGAATTCACCACATTCATAAAAGCATTTTGGGGTTTTGTGCATCTTATAAACTCAGCTGTTTGTGATTGCCTGAATTGGAATGAGGTCAGCAGTGAGCTTGTAAGTGATGTACAGACTGAACTGAAGAACCACACTCTGAAATCTCTGAGTGCTCTTGCAGTAACCAGTGTGGTTCTTTGAATGGAGGATGGCTCAGATATTCATAATATTAAATGAGGTCTGTGTGAAAGTAATTTTATAATTCTAAATACTTTCCTGCAGCAAGTCGTTTTTCATGATGTACATGTGTATCTCGTTAATGTGTGGGCTGACCTGAAGAGAGAGATTATGAAAACTTCTGCTGTACTGATGAGTTCAAAAAAGCATAGTATAGGCAGAGGAATGGCTGGTCTAACACAGTGACTTTAATGAAAAGAAAAAAGTTTCTATTGCAGTGCTGAAATGTAATTAAATACAAAAATTACAAATAAACTGTGTGAACCTTCATGAATGTTGCTTTCCTACACTTTTATTTCTGTGCTCAGTCTAGTATTTTCTATGAAGCATTTTATTTTATTTATTATAAAATTAAGCTCATTAAAGAAAAACTGATGCCTTTTCAGGTTGTAGAAACATTTTCTTATCCCAGAATTTTTAACAGATTTTCTCACAGTATATGCAGGGTGCTGGGATAGCAACTATTATAATTACAGGAGAACTGTATTAATTTCCTGATTTCCAAGCTTTGAAATGCATGCTTGTGTAATTCAGTTTTAATCTGAATGACAAATATTGTATCACAGAGCAGGATGAAATGCAATAAAGTCATAGTAAACCATCTGTCTTGGGTTATGAAAGAAATGAAAAAAACCAGTAATACTGGATTTGTAGTTAGCTGCAAGATAACTGAATTCAGTATCTGCAGCCAGTTAGGCCTAGTCATATATTTCTGTGCCATCTTATTTTATGATCTTTGATTTGCATTCTGCTCAGTAGCTTCTGTGACAGAGTCTGTGTTGCACATGCATCAGGCTAAAAGAGAAGCATTTACTTGATTGCTCAGTTTTACTTATTTTACATGCACAGCTCAACATTACATTTCAAGGACATCAGTAAATATGAATAGCCTTGCAGATGCTACTGCGAAGCTGATTTCATCTAGACTAAAAGAGAGAGCTCCTACAAGAAGGTCCTTTCTTTGAAGTACAGGAAATGTATTGGTAAATGCTTTATTTATTCATTTATTTTTAAAAGTAAGCAGTCACTGAATGATGAATATAAGCCCATGTAGAAAATCTGTTCTTGTGGTTTCCTTCACATTGATACTTGCAACTACACTTTTATTGTATGAAAGGACTAAAACTAAACAAATAAATCCTCTTAGCTAGTCATGTAAGAAACATGTAAAGCGTAGAAGTAGCTCTGCTGAAATCTGGATTTGAGCTTCCTGCACCCATTGCTAATTGTCTGACTATTCTGAGTGGGCTGAGTAATCCTCTGTTGACTTAGCAAGTCAGTCCCGTACATACCTCAGAGCAGTTATTGCTGTTGGATTCCAGAGAGGAGTTGGTCAGTGGTGAGGGTAAACCATTGCTTTTGAGAATATACAGAGTGTCCAGAATTAGACTTTCTATGGAAGCTGAAAATGTTATTTTGTGACTTACTGGTCTTGGGGGATGGATGACAGGTGGATTTCTGAAATATAATGTGCTGGAAAAATGAAAGAAAGGCTGGGTTTAGTCTAGCGTCTTGAAGAAACTGAGCATGTGTCAACAAGCTGTCTCTTAAGATTGTACCACTGTTTATTTTTTAAACTTAACTTTGCCAATTTCAAACGTATTTGTGAGTGAGCTTTTACAAGCAGCTAGCTTATTTTCAGTATTTCCATAGAAGAAAAACTTGCAACTTGTATATTGTTTATTAAACGTACAGAATCCACATGGGAAAGACCTCCAGAATGCCCAACCACAAGCAAAAGAAAAGCCTTCAGAAGTCTCACCTTTAGCACATATGACAACTGCAGGAAACCAGACATTGAGTCCCACTGTGCATGGACTGACTTGTTATACTCAGTGAGATGTCTGCTCTGTCAGGGGTTTTGAGGCCTAAGACTGGTTTGCCCAGCTGTACAAAAGAGTACTGTTAATAGCACTGCAAAGTGCATTAAAAGACAATTGCCCTCAATTTGAGGTAAAATTGTACTAGCTGTGACATGACACTTCACGCCTTTTCCCGTCCTTAAACATCCTTGTTTTTCTCTTAATATGTATTCCATTTTTTTATGTAAGAATTCTGACTTATTTTTGATATGATAAATGCACAGTGGTGAGAAATTGACTGTTTGCCTTGGAGGCAATAATACGGAATCTAGCTTTGCAGTGAAACTTCAACCATACTCAATCATACAGAACTTGAGAGGGGGCACATCCTTTGTAGCATCTCCTTTTCCCCTGTCAAGAGAGTTACGTTAAGTTCCTCTTTACTAAGTCCTTGTAAATTTTGGTGGTCAATTCTACCAGAAAAATCCCAAGTCTGTAAAGCCATTTAGTTTATTAGGAACTTAAACCAGAAAAAAGACAATATGGACTGTAGAAAATGAAGGGGGAGCAAAGGATTTATGCAGAGTTTTTCCAAAGGTTTCTACAAAGCTTTAGTATTACGTAACTTCATGTTTGGTTTGAATTTGGTTGGTTTGTGTGTGTACCACCAACCTTGTGCATGTTTGGGTAATGAATACTTTATAATGGGCCTTAGCAAACTGGAGGGTGGCTCTGTATGAGAATCTTTACAGGATAGTCATAAACATGAATAATTTCTGTTGCATATTTTTATCTTCTTGTTTATACTGTTAATGGAGTTTTGCATAGGGGACATCATGCTGAACGCTTTCTTACCTGCTATAGTACCATTGCATAAGGCAGCAGGGGCTGATATCAAAAGCCAAGCCTGGCCCATGTTAATACTTGAAACACACTCTCTGTTCTCTGCCGCCTTCTTTTTGAGCCATTCAGGTCATAAAACCATCTAGAGTCCTCTTTGGCAATTCCTCTCATAAATCAGGCAGCAAGAAACAATACACCTGTGGCTTGTGGAGGCTTATGAAAATAACACTTAAACCTTTCTAGTGTCTATTAATTATACTCCAACACTGTGAACATTTTTGGATAAAACCCATGTTTTAAAATATTTATTTCCTTTTCCTTAAATACTGACTTTTTCAACCTAACAGTCACATAAGGCCAGCTTATATTCATGCCTACAGTTGTAGTGGGTTTACAATGGGGTAACTTTCGTTGTTTGCATCTTGTCCTGGGAGTCATCAGATAACAGACAATATCACTACTTTAAAATCTACTTTCTAAAGTTAGCAAAACTTTCTCTGAGATTCAGCTTACCTTCTTTGTATGGAATATAAGATATATATCTGCTTCCATATCAGAATGATTGATTCTTGTTCGGCCCTTCAAAGAAGGGAACAGGGGAGCCAATATATGCTTTGTATTATGTGAAGTCTGATACACATTATGTAGTGAAGGACTAAGATAATACCAGAATACAGAATAGTTGGCAATCTTCAGTCATGGGGGATACTAGATTCTCTTAACATTTCTTCTAAGTTTCCACCTGAAGTCTTAAGCATCATGCAAAGAAAGGGCAATACAGTGTGCTTGTGTCTGCCTCTGTGTGTTGCTAGATCATAGACCTGGATGGGACTTTTAATCATGGTCTAAAATTAAGATCAAATTTTAATGTACTAGAATATGGCTATATTAATTTTCAGAGTATTTTTGCTGCAAAACAACTGATCAATTTTTTGAAATTTTGTTCTTTAACATTAAACAGATTTTGTGAGAAAATAAAAAGCAAGATCAAGTAGGAGACTAACAGAGGGAGGGAGAATGAGAAATGGGTCTAGTTTGTTGACGAATATTGTCTTATCAAAGCAGACAGAAATAAGCTTGAGGCAGAACTGTTTCCAGTTTTGATTTAAGCTCCACTTTCCTGTTGTTTCCCTAAAGGGATGCACTGTAACCACTAGATTTGAAAAATTAAAATGCACCACTTTTTTTTTGTTGTTGTTGTAATCCAATGCGTTTCTGCTAATTTTTTAGTCATAAGCTTTGTGATGTTAACCAAGCCTACAAACATTTTTTGCATAAAGTCCTAAGGTCTGTCTGGTCTAGGCCTTGTAACTGTGCTTTAAGCAGCACCTCGGTATAACTTATTACTGAATATGATACCACCAAGACATTCTGCAAAAAACAGGTGGTAGGTTGCTATTTCACAGCTCACAGACACGGGAGCTGCTAAAAATGATACCTTGTTATTTCAGATTTATCTTTCCCAAAGGCTGTCCAATAGCACTTTAAATTGAGCTTCTTTAATGCTTATTTAGTTTAGACCTCAATAAGCCTAGTCTTATAAACTATCTGCTGGAATTATACGAGGATTACCAGATGTGCTTAGTTATTGGTCTGCTATGCATCTTTACAGTATAGTAACTCTCAATCCATACCGACTAAGTGAAATTTAATTGCATAGTTCTTAGTACCTGGGGGTGAGTAATTGCGGGCACATGTTGAAATAATTGTTATATTATTTTTTTGCACAATATGTATTATCTGCCATTACAAATAACTTCAGTATAATTTTGTAATGAAAACATATTAATGGAAAGAAGTTTCTTTCATTGCTTGAACATATTTCTGTTTGAGGGATTTAACCTTAAATGCAAGACTGACTGTACAAATATATACATACCATTTCCTCTCAGCCTGCAAGTAAAGGAATTGGGGGAGAAAAAGTCTGCAGAGAGAACAGATAAAGAAACGGAGTCACCCGGGCTGCCTGTTGCATTATTCATTATATTATTCAATTGTGCATTACCCACAGATTTTTCATAAGTCTTAGGAAGTATACCAGCTCTACTCATCATTGGTAATCACCTGCTCTTCCTTATCCCCAAAGTTGTTACACAATTAGTCAAGTTCTCTTTCTTTATATTAGAAATTTTCACGTGACCATTTAACCAAGACTTCAGTAAACTACCGCACAGCAAACTGTGTGCCAGGAATTAGGTACTTCCAGTGCTGGCTTTGGCACTGATACTCTTCATGGCTTTGCTTCGTCTACATGCATCAAATAGCTGTCCTCTTATCAGTCTTTTTCATAATTCATCTCTGTTTTATAATCTGTAAATCATGCTTTATGTAGCAATGATGGATAAGTAGTTCTCTAAATGTTCTCAAAGAGAAAAGCCACATGCTGTCCTAGACCTTGGGCTGTGCATTTGGTCTCATTTTAATTCTCTGGTAGTGTAGCTGTTCATTTTAGTAGCTCTGATCATGATTTACACTATGGTAAATGAGAAGGCAATTAGCTGTTGAAACAATCCAGCTGATTGAAACAACAGTACTTTACTTAATAAACTTACCTAACAGCATCATACCTTGATTAACACATACATATTACTTTTCTCTTTTGAGACTTTATTACCATAATGTAATCTGTCGTCTGTGTATGGGAGGCCAATGTCAATTATGTTTTCGAACTGATACCAAGACTCATAATGGTATTTAGGCAGTTAACTCCTTGGAAATCCATCCCTGATGTGGCATATGAGAATGGGAGATGCAAATTAATTAAATGTCCTTTCTTCTTATTCTAAATACATTTAGATAGTAGTTAAAGCTGATCTGCCTCTTATTTCTAATCTTTTCAGTTTTCACTTCTGATATTAAATTAAGTTTATTTGGCAGAAAGGATGTTCATGATAATCCTTCAGCATTACACATCATTGCTGTATGTCTGTACACAGTATGCATCCTGTTTTAGTATCCACTCCACCATTTTAATAGATGCTTTCTTTTCAGGACGACTAAATTGGTGGTCCACAGTGTGTACAAGTTGCAAACGTCTTCTTCCCTTGGCTACAACAGGTGATGGAAACTGTCTCTTGCATGCTGCATCTTTAGGTAAGGAAGAGTCTGTACATGAAACCTTCTGCCAAAAATATTTAGCACTTTTCTCTGTCCTCAGCAAAAGCTCAGAAACATGTGGGATGCAAAGACTTCCATTAAAAGCCTGGTTGTGGAGGAAAATATTCTCCAAATTTCACTTAAGCATTGTTTGCTCTAGGTATGCTTGAGGGAGGAAGGTAAAAGTTTTATGAGGTTATAAAAGAAGTATAATTAGAACAGTATCAAAAACATATATCATAAACACCAATGATTTGCATTTTCCTTACAGATCCCAATCAAACAGCTCTGGAACAGGCAAATTCCAGGTGCTTCTGCAGGATTGTCCTCATTGTAGGCAAGGAATTGCATTCAGTCTCTGGCTTTTGTTAAACAGTGCTTTTGCTATATTGAAGAGTGCAATATCTAGCTATTATCTCTGTTGGCTCTTTGTAGAGTTTTAAGTATATGGGAAAAAGACTTGGGGGCAAATTAAAATAATTTCCAATTGATTAATCATTAATACAAGATCTTTGAAGCCTTTCTTCAAATCAAATAAATAGAAGCCTGTGAATCGGAAAGTCTTTGATATGCCTTCTATATCCTAACCTATTACTAGGAAACTTAATTTTTTGTTGCAGTTGCTAAAATCTTCCAGTAGCAGAACTCCAAAAGGTGACTTTTTAAAAAACACTGGAATTTTTAATATTTTGAAGATACTCTTCTTTTTAAAAGAAGCAGTAAGAAAAGAGCTTTTGTTCTTTCCAAGGATTCTCTTATCTTTGTTCATTTTTAATTAGAAGGAATTTTGTATTATTTACAGGAAATGTTTGGAGTATTTTGACTTGCAAAGTCTTAAATAAACATATTTCATGCCAGCAGCTGACAATACGATAATTGAAATGTCGCTGTCTGTGGGCACGCATCTTAGTGAGAGGTTACTCTTCTCAACCACATGAAGATGTTTTATCATCTTAAAATGAGCTTGAAAGCCTGTGGCTGGTTGTATTTTTAGACTTCAAATCATCTTGAGTGCTCATCTCTTTATTTGGAGGTTGAAGCCAAAGGAAATTTACCATCATGCTGTGTAAGAGTGAAGGCCTTTGGGTGTTGGTACCATCTGCAATTCAGAAAAGTGACTGCAGTTGTCATTAGCTTTTTTGTGTCTGCAAGTTCTGTTGGCAACTACAGCTAAAACCAACCTGTGCAGTGAATATTCCATTGCTTGCAGCAAAGTTGAAGTTGTCTGCAAACAAACACTGAAGCAACTCAAATCCTTAGTGATTCCTTAATCAAAGTTTAAACCTTGTTAGAATTCCCTCTTGTTGTTCATTAGCGTATCTGTATTGACTGTTTCTTTACGGAACCTTAAAAATAATGAGTGAATTATTTGCCGAGAAGAATCTTAAATAATGTGTAAGCTATGCTTCTTTTGCTAATAGAGTGATATTAATTTTATTAGTACTTAATATTTCTATTTCACTGTAGCTTCTTTAAAACTGAATGTCATCTTGTGCTACTTTAGGTATGTGGGGGTTTCATGACCGGGACCTTGTTTTACGTAAAGCACTTTATACTATGATGAGAAGTGGAGCTGAAAGGGAAGCACTGAAAAGAAGATGGAGATGGCAACAGACCCAGCAGAATAAGGAGGTCTGTATGGCCTTGTTAATATAATTTAGGGTCAAAAGCATTCTTCTGAAGTTTGGTGTGAGAGTTTTAATTGCTGTCAGATTCCTTGTGCTTCCATTTTGCATGGGGAAAGAGATACCTGTATTTAGAATTTTTGATTCAGAATGCAGATGTGTTTGTAGCTTTTGGGGCATAAATATGCACAGTTTTGTGCCTATAAAGGTCTAAGATGAGTTTGGAACCTGTAGAAAATTTTGGGCTGCAAAATTAAATGTATAATTTAGCCATAAGAAGCATTATAAAATAAGTGGATGAAATCCACAAAAGAAAGAAAACCTCATTTAGGAAAGATTCTCCAGAATGGTGAATTAGGATTCTTAGATCTGAGACCAGAGATTGAGTGGATGTTTCTTAACTAAAATCATCTGTAGGTTTGGTTTGACTGTTGAATAAAAACTGTCTGTGCCTAGACAGTGGCTAGAAAAGCCAATTTCAGGAGTAATCCTGAATGCAATCAAGTAAATATGCTTATATGTTTGTAACTTTTTTGTAATCTGCTTTTTGTTGGCAGCAGTCAGTGAGAATGCAGCTGAGCTGTGGCTGACTCAGCTACTTCACGCTATCTGAAAAAACACAGGGGCACAGAATCACTTGCATACCCTTTCCACTCTTGAACAGAGGGAGACAGCATCACCTGTCTGCCAAGGAGGGCATTCGTAGTAGTTCCATATAAGGGGAAAGAAAGCAAACCTCCAGAATGGGCAGTAAAGCATACTAACCATGTTTGCAATGAATTCACATGGCTATGAATAACTGGATCTCCAATAGTGGGCCACTGTGTTAGCAGCAGCAGACCCACATCTAGAAATGTAACCCAATATACACCTAGTCGTTTAGATCTTTTTTTAGTAAGCTAATATTCTTTGACCTGAAATGTTGAACCATTAATGGTCCAAGATGTTAAACTGTATCATGTATGAAGCTCAAAATAAATTAGTCATAAATACTACTACAGAACTCTGATTACATTTTGTACCAGCATAATTATAGAGGCATATCATTCTCTCCCATAGTCAGGTTTAGTATATACAGAAGAAGAATGGGAACGGGAGTGGAATGAACTACTTAAACTGGCATCAAGCGAGCCTCGTACACATTTCAGCAAAAATGGAGGCACTGGTGGTGGGTAAGTCTAGAGTATGACAAAATCTTCTGTTTTTTTGTTCTCAACAGGAAAAGAATGCAGTACAAATGAATGAATATGTTTATAGGATCATCAGACTGCCTTTTCAACAGGTTGCGATTTTTCTGCATGGTAGAATATAATTATCTAAACATCCCATTATAATATTTAGCTTTTTGTTTAAGTTTCCTTGTACAGATACCACACTAACTTTGCAACCAAAAGAGTCTGGATTTCATAAATCCTGCTTTCTTGGTTTCTGGAACAAGCATGTTGGCAGCAGCATTTATCTTCAAGGAGATGAAATTAAGTGCCTTGTCTCGCTGAAGATATGTAAGCTTTTCATTTGAGGAAGGCTTAGCAGAAAGATGACCACTGCTCAGGTATTTTAACTAAAGCATGGAATGCCAGAATAACATCACATCTTCTGACAGCATTCTAGAAGAAAGTAGTTTGTGCCCAGATACATCTTTCCTGTGCTTTAGCACAGCTTTAATGCCATCTTCTCATATTCATACATTTATTTCAGTCCTCTTTTGCTTTGTAGTTCAAACAGAAAAATCTTCAGAGAGATCTTTTTTGAGGGCAAGTGACCAAGTAACTCTTCACTTTTTCTGCTTTTAAAATACTGCTAACGCTAAACATACAAGGGAATAGAAGTAATAGTTTTATTACTAAAGCTAAAGATTAAATATTTGGATGCAGTGTCTTTTTAAACAGAAAGTAGAATATTGAGTTATAGTTTGTAGTCTCATGAAACCCTTCTGAAAGATCAATGTGCTACTTCAATCTTTGAACAGTTATAAAAAACTTTACCTAAAAATTATGATAATTAATATTGCACTGATAGGAACAGTCGGCGTTTCTTTGACTATTCAAGCCTGTATTAAACCCATATAACATAAATAGTGCTCTCAAACTCAAGAATTATTTAAAGATTGGGGGGGGCGGAGGAAGGGTATTTCAAATTAAACTGATTCACTATCATCCTAGTGAAGTTTGATGTGGCTGGAAGGTTCTGCATAGGGTATGACTGTATTTCCAAGAACCACAACAGATACTTTTCTTACCTAATTTCATATCTGTTTATCTAGATTGATTCCATAAGAGTATGGCTGATTGCAGCTACTTTGATTAGACTCTGCAAAGCTGCAATGTTTGGCAGTTACTTCCCAGTGCTAACAGGCAAGCAAGGAAAGAGTTTTCTTGAGACCAGCTTAGTATGCATGTTTAATCTTTGTATAATACTCAATTAGTAGCATTTTATATTATGAACAGTACCTGAAAATTTTATGGTTGCAGGGAAAAACCAAGTACTGTCTACATTACTGCCAGCATGCATTTAGTTTAAATGTTTAGAAACTATTGGAACAAATAGATGGAAACATACTTGTGAAGAAGTTTGGGATGAAATAGTATCTACAACATTTAAATACCTCTGATGCACATACAGAATCTGCTTTAAATAGCTGGTATGGTAAACCATTCTTCACTTTCAGTGCAGTTGTTCCCAAAATGTAAGATAATTGCCCGGCCTTACAGCAGAACCTTTAGTTTTTGTGGCTACTGTTTATCATTTAAAAATATTTAGTGTTTGTTTACTCAGTGGATGTTTTTCTCTAGCTACTGTTTCCCCTGGATAAAATTGCATGTGGTGATAAGTAAATTGACAAAATAGGGCATACAACACAATGAGAGTAATAAATTCTTTAGAAAATATTATCTGGGCTTTGAAAGAGTAGTGTATTTTCCTTTTAATCCTATGATGTGAAGGATAGGTAATTCTACCAATGCAGGAATGTCGCTAATCCTGATTTAGGATCCTGCCAACTATGCCAATTTGTCATGAATGTGTGATTTTTAGATCGCTTAAAGAGCCTCTGTCAAAGGTATTAGCAAAAGTGGTTTCAATACGATGTTGTAGAAGTGTGACTTAACAAAGTTCAATAGGAGTGTTCACTCCTCTACTGTATGGTCCAATCATTTGAACAATGATTCAAAGTTACCAAGACACAAATCAAAGTTACAATACTACAAGGTTATGCATGATATCGGTTGCTTACCAAAGATCTGCCATTGCTAGAAAGTCTCTCTGCCTCAAGGAGCAACCTTGAGAGGTGTCCTAGTTCAAGGGGAGATCCTGCCTAGCAGGAAGAGCTCAAAGAAGGCTCAGGGTCATGGTTTATCCCAGCAGCCAGCAACTAAGCACTAGCCAGCTGCTCACTCACCCCTCTCCTTCCCCCGCAGTGGGATAAGGAGGAGAAATCAACAAAAGGGGAAACACGTGGGTTGAGATATAGACAGCTTAGTAAGGCAACAAAGGAAGTACTACTCCTACTACTACTAATAATAATAAATATGCAAAACAAACTATACACAATACTATTTTCTCACCACCCAATGATCGATTTGCAGCCAGTCCCCAAGCAGCAATCGTGGAACTTGAAACTCACAGATTTTGCAAATTTGGTAAAACTCCCATAAAAGACTGAACTCCCAGAAAAGTTCAAACTTCTGGAAGAAAAAAACCAAAAAAGGAATCAAAAGAGGATTTGAACTCATGAAAAAGAAAAATATTCCTGCCCCATGGCCAACCCGCCTTTATCAACTGACGTCTATGGTACGGAATATTTTCATTGGCCACCTTGGGCCAGCTGACGGCAATGCTCTCTCCCAGCTCCTGCACACCTGCTCATTAGCTGAGTATGGGAGACTGGAAAATGTCCTTAATTTCATAGCAGCAACTGGAAACATCAGTATTATCAACATTCTTCTGGTACTAAATCCAAAACACAGAAGGTACTGGGAGGGAAATTAACTCTACCCCAGCAGAAACCAGGGCACTGACTTAGGCTGTCATATTTATGGAGTAAAGTGGCTGGCTAGTAGTCAAAATTACATGCAATGGGAAAGGTATGCATGACACTCCTTTCACCCACAGCTTGCTTTGTTCCTTGATAAATGAGTCTTGGAAAAGCTACACGCTATTTATGTGTTAATCACATGATTGGTGTTCCAAGCTCATATCCATCACTGCTCACTGTGTCACTCTGCTGCTTTGTGGCTTTTCAGAGAACACATTGGAACTAGAGGAGTTCTTGGCCCAGCTACGACTCGGACCTTTACCTTCTTTGACGCCTGTACTAAACTACTACAAGTTTGATTAAGGGGTCGAGTGCATCCATCACAAGGAGGACATTATTTAGAAAATTGTCAGCCATCATGTGTCTCAATTTCTTCTATTTTGAAGCTAAAAAAAGAAAAAGATCGGTTTTCATTTTACTCCCTAGTTTGTTTCATATGTTTGTAGATATTTTCATGTTGATACACTTCAGTCTTCTAATGTAGTTCAATTCATATTTCTATTAAATATTCAAGACCACGTTGGACGGCACTCTGAGCAACCTGGTCTAGTTGAAGATATCCCTGCTCACTGCAGCGGGGTTGGACTACATGACCTCTAGAGGTCCCTTCCAACCCAAAGCATTCTATGATTCTAAATTTGGCTCTATTCACCACCAGTTTTCTCTGGACTTATTCTGCCTGTTTCATTCTGTACGTTTCATGGACTGTGTAGTTTTAGTATCCACCAGTCAGAGGTGCCCTCAAATGTTGCATTTTCCAGTCAATTGAACATCTTTAAGTTTACTTCCCAGATACTTAAACAGGGAATATCACTATTACATAAAGAATTAATTTAAATTTTTTTAATGTTCTCATCATGGTTTGCATTTATCTTTTTGCAAATTGAAATAAAGTAAGGATAAATAGACAACAGTTAATTTTTCCTTTAAAATAGAGAAAGAGGAATCAGGCAAGAAACTTAGCTTATTAAATGTATGAATATGCATATTTCTTTGCAATCATTTCAAAGACAGAATGAATGTGACAGAATGAATTATTTTCTCAGTTTAAGGTACTTATGTTCAAAATAGAGCCCTTGAGAAGAAAAGGAATATCAAAATAGTATTTCTGAGATGGAGTATGTTACGCTCTCTAGTTAGATACTGTATTAAGAAAGCTTGCAATTTAGTCTTTGAATTGTAGATGAGGCATTCTCCTTTGGTGTCAGAATTAGCTAAAGCATCAGAAGTTATATCTGCTTCAAAAGAATTCAGTGGCAAGCCTATGTCTGGAATTATGCTGCCTCATTCACCTGCAAGTTCCTTTCAGTTATTGTTCAGGGTGAACTACATGCAAAGGAGATCAGCAATTGTCGCTAAATCCCCAAAGATTTCTTCTTTGAGAGCAGTCTTCTTCTGAGGCTTGGAAGTTGGAAAAAAAGAGAAAGATAAAGGGGACACAGAAAAAACTGGTTCTGAAGTTCTTGTTTCCAACATGTAAAATCCTTCAAGCACTGCTATAGTTTGCCTGTGGCCGGCAACAAAAGGGCCACGCGGCCGCTCTGCCGCCCCTCCCCCCGCTAGGGTGGGAAGGAGAATAGAAAGAAACAGGCAAAAAAATCGTGGGTTGGGATAAGGGCAGTTTAACAGAACAGCAGACAAAAGGAACAGTAACAACAACAATACGGATCAGGAGAATACACAACACAAACAGCAGAACGCAGAGAGCAACTCTCACCACCCGCCACCATGTGCGCTCCCAAGCCACGACTGCCTTCCCACTGCCCAGCTCCCCCCCACTGGAACCCAGCATGATGGCACATGGTATGGAATACCCTGCTCTGTTTGGCCAGGTGGGGTCAGCCCACCCGGCTGTGTTCCCTCCTGACTCCTGGTGAAAATTAACCCTGTCCTGGCCAAACCCAGGACACACTAAAACAGAGCAAACTAATTAACAATGAAGCTGATTCTTATTTTGAAACAGATTTCCACATCTTTCTGTAAATGTGAAAAATAAATTTCCAGTTAACATAATTGGTTCGTTTATCTCCATTTACAAGCAAAACCAGGGGTACTGACTTGAAGCAATTGCTCTGAAAAAAGGAAAATGCCTTTTACTCTCTGTTTTTGTTAAGAACCTAACTATTGCAACCCTGCTAAAGAGAAAATTCCAACCCATTCCTTCGTTTTGCAGACTATTGTCAGTCAGGGATTTCAAAGCCTGTTCTAGTGCTAGATTGAATATTGCTGTTGTTATTCACTTGTTTAAAACCTAGTAGACCTGAAAGCTAGAGTCATGTTGTGGTGTGAGCTAATACAGATTTTGAAAGTGGATGGTATTCTTATTTAGTATTAACTGTCACCATCTAACTAGCTGTCTCATATGCTGTTTGCACTATCTTATTAATAAAGTCAAGTGATTTTTAAATGGGAAGAAGGGAGGGAATATTGCTTTAATCCTCCCATATGTCATTGGAGTTTTATTTAAGCCAGAAAACCAGAACATTTAAACAGGAAGTACCTCTCAAATGCACATAATCTCTGAGGTTTCAGACTTGGTTAGGTATTCAGAGTATTTCAACATCCAATTCTTCATACAAAACTACTGCATCCATCAAAGGCCCTAATCTTGTAGAGAATTTAGTTTAAATCATTTAATAAACACATTGCCTTAAAACTATTTTTATTTGATCTGGTTGTCTATTATAGGAGTGCTATTCCTTTTTAACTGTTCAGTATATGCATCAATTACAGGATGCAGAAGAAAAAAGTTCATTATAATGGTATATCTTTTCCTTATTAGCTGAAGTTTCTAATGGCTAATGATTCTTTTAATCTGTCCTATTTTGAGTTGATGTAAACCGTAGTTAAGGCAAACACAGCCTGGAAATTATCAAATTGCCATGGTGATTCAAATATGTTAGTTCAGCCAGCCCTTCAGATCTGAAAACAGTGGATATCCCACAGACTGTGGAACAGATATAAAATTAAAGGCAAAGGAGAGATCAGAATTATGTCATATTAAAATTAAGTACTAGTACCTGCACAGTGATTGAGTTTGTTCTTTTTTAACAAGTTTTTGTTGAATTCAAGATATTTCCTATTTGACATATGATTGCATCTCACATGTCACAGAAGATGTTTTACACAAAAGCAAGCATTCCCACCCAATTAAATACAAAATAACATGCAAACCAAAATAATCTACGGAAAGCTCGATGTAGGTTTTCTCTTTTATTATGTGCCTTTAAAACTGCTTCCTATATATTGGTTTTGCCTGAGAAAAAAGTATTGATGTTTTTAAAGACTAAGAAATAAAAATTGGAACTCGAAGCATTCACATTCTGTATCTCTTTTAGTTAATGCAGTATACCTCTCCCCCCACCCCCACCCTGGCCCCCAAGAAAAGAAGGGAAATGTCCCACTACTGTGTAAGTTTTTGTGTTTGTGTTGAAGCTCATTGCTGAAATACTGTATAATGAAATCAATGGATAGGTTCCTACACCTATCCAGAGCAGACATTTTTACTTGCTGGTAAGCTGCAACTGTGGCATATGTTGGTTTTAATTTTGAGATTCTTAAGCAGGGAAAGAAGAGGTTTCAGAAATGGTATGGTGGCAGATTGAGATGTGAACTCAGATTTCATTCTGGTCTCACAATTGTACCTAATCACCAGGTTGAAGAACTTGATATTTGGCATGTTGTTTCAGTATGTCTCAACTGTCTGCAGGCACTGGTCTCTTGCTATGCATGAATCCTGAAACTTAATCTAAACTTGGAATAGCTGTGATGAGTCTGTTGGTCAAACTGAGAATCTGCAGCATGTGCATGGGAAAAAAAAGCAAGGTTACAACAGGGAGCTGTTTAGAAGGAAATCCAAGGATGTGAAAACAGAAACTGACCGGTACAAATTGGATTTTCAGTAGGAGAGAGAATCACTTTGGAGTGCTGAGTAGATGTCCACCCTGTTTGGATTTAATTATTTAGTGGATCAAAAGATGTGTCAGGTTGTTATGGATACTTGTTAATGATGATTTTTCATTCTCATTAATCTTCAGGAAAATTCATACTGAATCCTCAGCAGTGGCACTGAAATCATGTGAGATGGCCCACATGAATTACTGGCAATGATGAAATAAAATTGAACATTGGAGAGGTTTCCCAGAGAGGCTGTGAAGTCTTCCTCCTTGGAGATGTTCAGAAGCTGTCTGGACACAGTCCTGGGCAACCAGCTTCAGGTTGCCTCACCTGACCAGGGGTGTTGGACAAGGTGACCTCCAGAGGTCCCTTCCAACCTCAACCACTCTGTGTTTTTGTGAAAATGAGCAATGGAAAACAGATGTGTAGTAGAAGAGAAGGATTTAAAATGTGTAAATATGATCATGAACCAAGCAAACCAGTGATGTGTTATTGAAGAGTAAAAAAGCCCAGTGGAATTTTGGACTTCACGTGCAGTCAGGCTTGACATCAGCTGACCAAAGGGATAAAGGTCCTTCTGATACAGCTGCATCTGGGAATATGCCTTTAACTTCTAGAAACCTCATTAACTAGGAGATGAGGAATAATTAGAGGAATTGAAGAAAAACTTCAGGACTAATAGTCTGGAAATACTAACATGAGAAAATAACTGGAAATCTTTGTAGCATATTGTATTGCTAATAACATGATTCTTCTAACTTCCTTTTGGCTAACAAATTGCTCTGAAGGTGACATAATGGACTGCAAATGCTGAAAAGCTGTCGCAGGCAACAATGGAGAAGAAGTCAGTAAGGAATATGGAAGGAAGTTACAAAATGGGGAATTTAGTTTGAACATCAGGAAAAATACCCTGATCAGTTTGGGTATCAGGAAGAGGGATACAGGGAAGGAGAGGTGTCTCACTGCTTGATCAAAGAATTTGTATCCTGCATCAGCCTACTGTTAATAATTTCCATTCTGCTGTGCTCCTAGGTTGACATGAAAGATTTTAATGTAAAGTTCCAGGGATGGTCTGGATGCCACCAGACCTGTAAGAAGGTATTTGTCCCACATACTCTAAAGCAGTGCCCACAGTGTTATGTTGTTACTATTATTCACATAGAGTGAAAACGAATGACAGTTAATTATGGAAGTTCTCTGCAAACCTAACAATAGGAGGACAATCATTGCCTTCATTTAAGAGTGTACCTAGGTTATGTTACCCACCTTTATTTGTCATGTCTCACAGAAGCTGTGCTCTGTGTGTATTGTGTTTTTAAGTGGCACTCTGCTGTGAATTACTGTCTTTACTTTTGTCGGCTTACCGCAACCATACCATTTTTCAGTCTTCTTCCATCTAGTGTGTTTATTTTCATCTTCTAGTTAGGGGCAAAGCTTTAAAATGTGATACTGACATTGGTGACATTAAACTAGAAAAATAGGAAAGGAGATCACTGAAACCAGAGGTTCTGTAAAATGCTTATGAAGTCGTAGAAGGGCTTGGAAGTGTTCAGCTAGAGAAGCGGGGAATTTAACAGAATGATTCTTGCAATCCAGATGAAAGAATAATCTGTTTCATAAATGATTGACTTTATAGGTTGGCTTTCCAAAGGTGCTGGGTATTTCCATTTCCTGGAAGATTGTGGGGCTGATCCAAAGCATACTGATGCTAATTGGAAAACCTTTTTTTTCAATTTTGTTACTCAATTTTAGGTCAGGTTTTCAGTCTTACCTTTTTTGGGGAAAAAGTAAGGGATGTAAGGATTTTAGTCCATAAATTATATCCTAAGGATTTGCCTCTCTCTATGTACATGGTGGTTTAATACTATTGATTTGTGTTGTTAAATTTGAATTTCTGACACATGAAGCTATTGAGAATAGATGTATAGGCTGTAGATGAATCTGACAGGGACTGGTTCCCTGGATGGTTTATAACTTTGTAGTACTGACATGAAAAAGTTACAAATAATGCTCTATGTGCTGTACACATTTTTGGCTTTCCTAAATGTCTTATCTCTATATTCTTCTAGGTAGTAGCAATTATGTAATCTAACATCAGTTCTCTCTGATATTCCTATCACAAACAGGTATCTTTTCTAATAGACACCCTGTTATTCAGTTTTCCTTTGTCTTCTGTCATTGCTTATGCCTTTCAGACATCAGATTAGGAATAAAACAGAAACTGCCCAAACCATCTCAGACAGAACTGGGATAAGTCAGTCTCACTTTTTAAAAATGTGTGTACCTGTCTTTGTCAAATCCTTTTTAGTAGGTAATTTATTCATTTTGGCGACCTTCGAAATTCAGGACTAATGATCATATTTTGACACAAAACACCATATTGTCAGCGTATTACCACTTAATAACCATGTCTTGGAGAACTAGATGTTGAAAGGCATTTTCACCAAGTAAGTATAATGAATTTAATACATTTTTTCCCAAGATGTATAGTCCGTAACAGTATCAACAATTCAAAAGGAAGAAACAACTCTTCAGAGTTTTTTGTCTTTGTCTTAAATTACTTGTTCGTTGTGAAGCTGGTGGAGGATTGACTCTATTTAGACCTATGGAATACTCCTCAATAAACCATTTATTTTAATATAAAAATGAAATATTATCTCTCTACTTCTTGAAGCACTCTGTATCTGCTCCAGCTAGATGAAGAGAACAGAAAAACTTTCATTAATTCCTGTGGTATTTGGATTGGACTGTAAGGCAAATTTAAAGAAGAGACTTGGGTTTCTCCGTAGTGCTGTCTTACTGTTTGAATTTTATATTCTGCTCTCCTGCCATAGAAGACACTAGTATTGATTCTTTCTGTGTGTTTTCTGAAACACAGAGCTCCACTGGTAAAAATTCTTGGCCTTGTCTCGCCTAACTACATCTTGATCTAGATTTCTTCTGTATTCTGTAAAGAGAAATGAGAATTTTCATCTCATCTTCGCACAAATGCTTAGGAGGAGAGGGACGATCCTAATTCCAGATTGTGCCTATCTTGTTTTGTTATCTGTAGAGGCAGTCAAGATGAAATGCTTAAACTTCTGATTTTAGACATCTGAAAGGTGAAATGTGTTTTCTCATTGGAAAATCTAATAGGAAAATGAATCTCCAGTTCCTTACACAGGTATCCCTCCCCATCTTAAAAGAATAAGTTTTGGTAATAAAGAAAAAAGTTGACAACTTCATAAGTAAAATTCCTTCTACTCAAGCTGACATCAGTGTTTCTTATATTGCCAAGGTAAACTCCACCTGTATTTTGTTTAGAGGAACTAGAAAAACACTTACCTTTCATGGCAGAGTCTGTGTGCCAAGGGTGTCACATGAAATTATACTTTTTGTCACAAAAGCAGATTCACTTCAGGAGCTTGACTAAGAATTACCTTTTTTATTCCCATTAGGCTACCAAACAATATCAAAAAGTAATGAATTTTGCTGACTACTAAACTAGTGTGGAGTCTGCAAGTGAAAACATTTTCTCTGTTGCTATTAATTTATTTCCAAAAATATATTTCCATTACAATTTCTTATGTTATCTATTTCAATAATTGGAATATGTGTTTTAGAAGATTGGGAATATGAGTGACAAGGAAGAAGAAATAGCTGCTGCGATGTATTGGTTCGCTAAAGTTTCAATGGTTGGTTCAAGCTGAATAAAAAAATTTCAATGCTGTGTGTTCCAGAGTCGATAATTCAGAAGATCCAGTGTATGAGAGCTTAGAAGAGTTCCATGTTTTTGTCTTAGCCCATATTTTGAGAAGACCTATTGTTGTAGTAGCAGACACAATGTTAAGAGACTCAGGGGGAGAAGGTAAGAGTTTTTCATTAGAAATTTATGCACCTATGTAAATTGAATCAGTCGTAAACAATCACAAACAGAAGACCCAGCTGTAACATATCTGAGTGTTTATGGGATAGCTGCTGCCTTTTTCTGGGGGGGGAAAAAAAAGGCAGAATGAGCAGAATTATACTAAATCTACTTCTGTTAGATGAAGGTAAAAAATACAAGATAATTGTGTAAGTCTTGCTGAAAATCTGTTTATCATAGATATTTACTATTAACTTAATAACCACCAAATTACGGAACACAATACATTTCTTACTGGTCTAAGTTCTAATTTTGCTGTGTTATTTTGGTGCCCCTTGAAATTCCACATAAATCAATCTAATCTGACTTAAAAATTGAATTTTGAATGTGTATATCTTGGCTTTTTGTTTTTACCAACTCCTTTGCAGCCTGTCATTCAAAAGTTTCCAGAATGTTTTATTCAGTTTGCACATGTGAGCACACAAATATTAGATCCATATGTGGAGCCATCTGGACAGCTGTCTGAACAGGACTTGAATGATATATTAATCTCTCTCACTTTTTACCATGAACTAGTAGAATACTAATTGATGATAATATGTTGCTTAACTAAAAGTGAATGTTTGGTTGATTAAAGGGGCGTGTTTAACACACGATGGAGTTTGCAGAAATTTACTTCTACAGGAAAATTTGGGGGGGTAATTTCAGTTCCCGTTCAAATTGTGAACTACAAGTAATGGTTATGTGATTGCTATCTGCTCTGACAGACCTCATCACTATTGCTTTATTTCCTCATAACTTTTCCTATCCCAAACTGCTGCCTTCCCACATTTTCTTCTCCTTCACACAATCTGATTCCGTCACAATAATCCCAGTGTTTTTCTCACTGCTGGCCTCATGGACAGGATGATCGAGTTACCTCGGTTTAACTGTTGTATCTACAAAGTATGGGTTTTCAAAAAGACTAGTAACTTGGCCAAATTTGGATAGACTCACCAAAAGATTTAAGCCTCAAAACCAACACTGTTCTCCATCCCAAAGTCTGGACACAGCAGACCTCTTCAAAAAAAAACTCTCTAGTAAAAACAGTGCGCAGTTTAGGTTTACTTTTTCCTTATGCTCATTTTGGAAATATTTCAGCAATAAGGATTCATATTTTCACAGCAAAAGGAAAAGTAGTTGTTCACAAGCAAACACATTGAGAGAATTTTCCTGCCCAAACTTGCTGTTTCCCATAATTATATATAAACAAGTGTAGAATCTTTCAAAGGGAGGAGCTTTGCCATTACAGATGCAGCATCCCATTCAAATTCTACTTGGAGAATTTTTCTAATCTGTCCTTACCATTATTGTGTATACATAAATATATGCGTTCATACATATATGATGTGTGTGTGGACTATAAACATGTTTATAATGTTTCTTACAGAAATCTGTTAATGCGAGGCAGGAGTGTTAATGCAAGCATGAGCAGAGTATGTTACCAGGAGAACTGATAGTATATTTATTGCTGATTATTAGAAAATGTCTTTCCACGTGGAAGTATTACAGGAAGGTACAAATCTGCATATATGTGTGAGTGTCATTAAGATATTGTTATAAGACATTAATATATCTTTACTAGCAAATAATTAGAGCAAAGAAAATATATGTAAGAGCAGAATTTTTTCATTATTGTTATTTGTATATTTCTTGACGTTTTTATAACGAAATTTTGCCTGTTGCTATGACTGTTTTCTGCATTGATTACTCCACTTTAGGTTGTTCTCCTGGAGCTCTGAAAATGTTGTAGCACAATTGTTACATATAATAGAACTAACATTATTGTCTGTTCTTTGACATGGTTAAAGAAAAAAAATCTCATTTTTCTTTGCAGCGTTTGCACCTATACCATTTGGAGGAATTTATTTGCCTCTTGAAGTTCTACCTAACAGATGCCATTGCTCACCTCTTGTGCTAGCCTATGATCAGGCCCATTTCTCTGCTCTTGTTTCCATGGAACAAAAAGATCAACAGAGAGAACAAGGTATGCTATAAACACAGCAGTCCAAGGGTATATATTGCATACAATTCACAAAGTACTTTATTCTACCTGTAGGTGTGTTTATCAGAAAGGAAACAATATCCACTAAATTTTATTGCTTCATTCTTAGGAGTCTGAGTGGTCTAATCACAAGACTGGGAGCCAAGAACTCTTCAGTCCTAATCCTTGTGCTATCATTGTCTGTCTTTGGCACTTACACCTTTTCTGTCAGTTCTATGTGTGTAAATAGGTATAATCATAGTTACCTACTGTGCTTCTGGGTTCTTGAAGGTCTTTGTTAATTTGGGTTAGTAACGTGTTTAGAAGATAAAGTGCAAGTCAGATTACGATTGAAAACTCATGTAATGAAAAATCTCCCTTCTGGTGTGCTGAATGTACTTTTCTCATTTAAAAGCATTTCGTTAAAATGTTTTTATCTTACCATCTTGCTGTCTTGTGTTTTATGTTGGAACAGTGAGAACAAAATCTGACCAGGTATTTCTGTGCCAAGTTTGAGCTTCCTGGATATGGGATTGGGAGTGACAAGAGCTTCCAGACTGGATTTGTTCCTGCATCAGTAGCCTAGGAGCTAGCTATAACTGCCCTTATTTGAAAGACCTGTTTGCTTAATAATAGAAAGCTGTGAGATGAACTCCTGTCTGTCTTTGCTTCTTTTGTGGGGAAGAAGAAAATGTTTTGCCAAAAACATGGTGAGGCTTTAGAAAATTTCAGTGTTTTGCTGTTAGATATGAGTTGTCCTTTTTTTTTGCCTGATGACACTGCAGAGGTTTTTTAAATCGCTTATGAATGCATATACCTGTAAAGTATGTGTGCTGGCTGTTGAGATCTCCTGAATGAATTTCATTTAGTCCTCCTTCCTAGAGAGTAGTTCAGAGGCAATTAAATATCCTTCATTAATTCCCTAACCATATGTGCATTTCATCTGATTTTGGATATGTTGAGCATTTTCCATTCTTATGAGACAGCATATGCTGCAGCTGTGCAAAGTAGAAAGATGTTCATTAAAATGATGCAAAGGAGGCAAGAAATGCTTGAACAACAGATTTTGTTGTAGACATCTTCATGCAAGAATCTGACATCTAGTTAAGTCTTGGAAGGATGGGAGATTTTTTTTTTTTATATGAGGTTGTGAGAGATGGGAAACACTCTACAAAAGGTTGCATGTGGTATTGGCAAAGTTTGTGTTGGTGAAGAGGAGACTGAACCATAAGACAGTAATGGAAAACAAGGTTGATCTAGACGTCAGATATTCAGTGGGAAAATGAATCCAGTCCAAGTATTCAGCCTTCAGTGGCACACAGCTATTTCAGGGATTTGTAGGTAGGTGCTTGGCAGTAGGTCTGGCCTTTGCATTATACACCAAGACATTGCAGCTGCCTTCTAGCCCTCAATCTGGATGCAATGTCAGCATGATATTAAGTTAGCAGCTCCTGCATATATGTTGATGTTACAAATAGTAAAGTTATCTTGTTGTAGAACATGCCTCCATGTCTTTGATCTTGATCATTTTTGGGTCTGAGTTCCGTTGGTGGTGAAACAAGACAGTTTCTGGAGTAGGCAGAGTCCATTTCTTTCTTTCTAACAATTGGGGTTGGAATAATATCAGTAGACTGACAGTAACCTCATTTATTTCAGGCACATCTATCTGCCATCATACAATACTTCATTATCACAGGTCTTACAAGACCCTATGTGCATAAATAATTTGATCGAATACACAGAACTTCACTATCTCTGCAATAACTTTTCAGATAGGGTAACTGCCACCCACTAAATCTTTTGCTATTGTGGCATTCGCTGAGTGACAGGATTTACAAAAGCTACTGAGGGAAACTACTGTTCAGCTGGTCTGACCCTACCTCTCAGTAGGTGTTGAAGTATTTAGTGATACAACTTGGTGCCACTTACTGAAATATTTCTAATATTACAAGCTGTATATCCCTATTAATTACACACTGCAGGATTTTGGGTTTGATAACAAGGTCACATATTTGATTTCTCCCACAAGTGCTAGCAATAATGTTAAATATATTTCTTGTGGTTAGAAACTGTGTTTCTGTAGGATTTTCCCACACCTGTAGTCACACAGGAAAGGTGCTGAGAGAGAAAAAGCTACCAAATATCCAGCACAACATCAGTAATGTTAAATATTGGCTTTGTTCATGTATAAGTTCATCCAGGTTAATTACAAGGGCTGTTGAATCAAAATAGTTATTAGTTTTGTATGATCCAATTTTACATGTTTTACTGCAGGGCCTTGAATACACAGGCTTCTATTCTGTGCAGCAGCAGAGAGCACTTGGCATTAAGTCTGGGATGAAGGGAATGCTTTAGCTTTCATCTGCCAAGTTGGTTGCTGTTAGAGACTGCAGCAGTCTAACAGCTGACAGCATTGCTATTGTTCTTCAAATGCTGTGACAGGAAATAGATTGGCGCAAGGATGCTCTAATAATGCCTATTTTTTGTACCTTGTCAGCATAGAGATCTTGGCAGCTTTGGCACAGAGGAAGGGAGAGCCACAATTAATAAGAATCAGAAAACAGTGGCACAGGTGCCAGAGTACATGGTCAGATTTTGAATTATCAGAATGCAGAGAATCAGAGCTACAACTTCTTAAAATGAGCATCTCTAATAGCCAGGCCATTAATAACTTATTTATACTCTATAGAGTATTTATACTCTAACCATGTAACTGGATATCAGGAGCAGTATCTGAAGCTGTCTGAACTGCTGCATGTACGTATATACATGTTTAAGCTGCTGAGAAGCTGTCTTGTGGAGGACACAGTATGTCCCATATTTGTGAAATATGTGTGGTCAAAAAAATGCTGACGTGAATGCCAGAAGTTCTGCTTTGGCATATAGTTGTTTACCAGATCATTTTGAGCACTACTTCAAATGTATATAAAGAGAGAAAACACACTAACATCCTCTTGTCTGTAGAGGATTTAAAACACATTTTGACATGTCTTCTTTTTACCAGCACATAGCTGGCATTCCGATGGCCACCAAAGGCCCTCTTGTGTTGAAATCCACAATGTCTGATTAAAAACCTATAAATACTTTTATATTTCATGCAGTCTATATTTATGCCGGTGTTTTTTATCTTTGTTTATGGAAAATAATAGACCAGTTCTCAACTGCCCCTAAGACTGCTTCATTGAACTTTGAGCTTCCCACACTCCCGTGCTTTGTGAGGCAGTCAGCAGTGAAACGACTGCACACAGTCAGTTTACAGTAACAAGAGTGAGAGGTGTGACGGGTTTTTAACAGCAGTATGTCAGTATCTGTGCCAGCATTTTATTTTACTAGTATTTTCAAAAATAGTTAAAGTGGTGTTCGTTGTAGAAGATTAATAATGACATTTGAGGCATGAAGATCAGTGCTGGGAAACACTGTGACTTCACAGCGCATAAGGCAATACACCCAACAGAGGAATGGCATGGAAGTCTTCACTGTGTGTCTTAAAACTACCATGAATTAAATAGCTGCTGTTACTTTTGATGTATCCAGTCTGTTGGCATTAGGACTTCTAGACTGTGTTTCAAGTAGTGTGGTTTCAGCTAGAGAACATCCAAAACCAAGTGTAACCAAACAACTGCGCCAAAGTTGCAAAGTCCCCAGTGTGACTGGGCAACAGGAAGATGCTACAGTCTGTTGCTTTAGAAATGAATGTGATGGATCCTGCTTGCAGTCCTAACGTTAAAATACTCTTCTGTCAGGAACATGGGGAAATCCTACAAGAAACCCTGGCTATCAAACTGAATTCTGTGAGACGGAAAATCTCTCACAGTGAAGACAGAATTTTAAAACTCCATTACTTTAGCAGATACTTTTTGTATGAAGATGGTAGTGCTTCATACTGACCTCAGACTATCCCTTAGAATGAGTGTACAGTTTCCATTCAACTCAGAGTTTGAAAAATAATAGTGAACAAATTTCTGTGTGAAGGTGGAGAGAGTATGTGTCATAATGTGTACATTAGTTAAGAAAAGAGTGACATGCTGTAGACAATCAGCTCTAAGCTTTGTTTTGTACTTGTATATTAAGATTTTAATAAAATTGAGTATCACTAGATATTTTTATTAGGTGTATTTTCAGTATCAATAGAAACAGCCAGCTTTAAAAAGGATTCCTTTAAAATTTGTTTATAAAAATGATTATTTGTTGAACTATGTGAAAACTAGTTAGTTTCAAGCTGTCCTTAGAAAAGAAACTCAAATTTACTTTTTGAGGTTTACATCCCAAAAAGACTGATTCAACTTACGGACAGTTCTTTGGTCCAGGCTTCCCAATATCACCTGCCTCAGGATCACATTCCCAGTTCTCTGCCAGCTGTACCTGTAAGGTCAGGTGCTACCTGAAGTGGAAGTGTTGTGTTGTAAACTTGTAATGCTGCTCTTTTAGAAATTGCCTTCTTCCTTCAAACAGCTGATATATTGCATTGTAAGGTCAGTTGTAAATCCAGTCAGTACCTGCTAGTAATTCAGTTAATTGGCAGAATATGTGTTTTCCTTGAGAAACATGATTAGTTAATTGTGTTCTCAATTATTCCAGGCCCTTTGTTGAAATAATTTCATTGAATACAGCAGAGTAAGCCCTCATATTACACCAATGAGCGTTAAAACATCTATTCAGTTGTCATCTCTGCTGTACGTTTCTTACGTCCTTGTGCTTCAGGAGCTTGCTTTACAGTGCATTTTGAACTGTAGATTCAGACTTTCTGCTGCTTATTCACATTGAGTTTCTTTAAGGAGCTAAATTCTGTTACAATATTAATTTCTGTGCTTGCATCTTACAGCGGTATCTGCAGCTAAAGATGATTAATCTCCAGCTGTTCTATACTGTATTTGCAGTTAATATGGGGAAAATATTTCAAAAATTACCTACTATAAGCAGTAGGGGGCAACATCTCCATTAAATTTGTAAAGGTTTGACCTTTTTATTTTCAGTTTGCAAAGATGAAAATATATATATACTTTCTGCAGTTGTTGTCAAATTGTATGAACCAAATACTGACGTCACTGTGTTAATCTAAACTGCAGTTTAAATTCCTGTATTCTGCTAGGTGAGGAACAATATTTAACCAAAAATGCTGTAGCTTTGTTTTGACAACATGTATTTTCTGAACTGCAGAAAATATTATAAACGGCATATAACCAATAAGTGCAATCAATTTTCAATAATTCAGTGCTATGATGTTTGGATGATTTCTCCAGGTTTCTTTGCCCCTTGGCTTTGCTGGAATGAATACCTAGGCAAAGTCCTTCAGGGTTTTAGTATAGAAAATTAAATTCCTTGACTGGTTGTCAGAGGAGCAGCAGTGACCTGTACCATGCTGAGGATCCCACCCAGTCCCCTAACAGCTTTTTCTTTTTTCGTTTCCCCTAATGAAATGGAAAGGGAGGAGTCTGCTGCCTTTCTGGGGCACAGGTTAGAAATGTTGCTAGGAAGCTGCCTGGTCTGGTGCGGCCCTCTGATTATTACCGCAGTTGGTACTGCAGGTTGGCGGTGATGAGATTGTGGAGAGAAGTCCCAAGGTCATCAAAAAGGAGTTCAGGGCACTGGGCCAATTGGTTGAAGGATCAGGTAGCACAGGAGGTGTTTTCCTCAATCCCATCACTGGCAGGAAAGAACACTGAAAGGGACAGGAAAACTCACCTGATGAACAGGTGGCTCAGAGACTGGTGCCGTCGATGAAATTTTGGTTTCTTTGATCATGGGGAAGTTTACGCAGCACCGGGCCTGCTGGCAACAGACGGAATCCAGCTGTCTGAAAGGGGAAAAAGGATTCTTGCCCACGAGCTGGCGGGGCTCATTGAGGGGGCTTTAAACTAGGTCCAAAGGGGGAAGAGGATATAACCAGGCTCACTAGAGATGAGCCCAGACATGGCATGCCAGGATTGGGGGTGAGATCAATAGCCCAGCTCAAGTGCCTCTACACCATTGCGCACAGCATGAGCAATAAACAGGAGGAGCTGGAAGCCATTGTACAGCAGGACAGCTATGACTTGGTTGACATTACAGAAACATGGTGGGATGACTCTTATGACTGAAGTGCTGCGATGGATGGCTATAAGCTCTTCAGAAGGGATAGTTGAGGAAAGAGAGGCAGTGGAGTGGCTCTGTATATTAGGGACTGCTTCAATTGTACAGAGCTCAACAATTCTGATGACAAGGTCAAATGCTTATGGGCAGATCTAGCAAGCCATCTCCTGTGGTAGGCTCACTTACCAGCTGCATCAGGAAGTTATCTTCCACACACTCTGGCAACCTCCTAGACTGTTTCCTCTCTGCTGTGTTGTATTTCCAGCAGATGTCCGGTAAGTTAAAGTGCCCCCGGAGAACAAAGGCTAGTGATTGTGGGACTTCTGCCAGCCTCTTGTAGAAAACTTCATCTACCTCTTCATCCTGGTTGGGTGATCTGTAACAGACCCCCAGCAGGATGTCTGCCTTGTTGGCGTTCCCCCTCATCTTTACGTACAGAATCACGGAACGGTAGGGGTTGGAAGGGACCTCTGTGAATCATCTAGTCCAACCCCTGTGCCAAAGCAGGGTCACCTACAGCAGGCTGCACAGGATCTCGTCCAGGCAGGTTTTCAGTATCTCCAGGGAAGGAGAATCCACAACCACTCTGGGCAGCCTGTTCCAGTGCTCCGTCACCCTCAGGGTGAAGAAGTTCTTCCTCATGTTCACGTGGAACTTCCTATGCTTCAGTCTCTGCCTGCTGCCCCTTGTCCTGTCACTGGGCACCACTGAAAAGAGTCTGGCCCCATCCTCTTGATACCCCCCCTTAAGATATTTGTAGGCATTTATTAGGTCCCCTCGCAGCCTTCTCTTCCTCAGGCTAAACAAGCCCAGCTCCCTCAGCCTCTCCTAGTAGGAAAGATGCTTCAGTCCCCTCCTCATCCTCATAGCCCTCCACTGGACTCCCTCCAGTAGCTCTTCATCTTTCTTGAACTGGATGCAGTACTCCAGATGGGGCCTCACTAGGGCAGAGTAGAGGGGGAGGAGAACCTCCCTCGACCTGCTGACCACAGTCCTCTTAATGCATCCCAGGATCCCATTGGCCTTCTTGGCAACCAGGGCACACTGATGGCTCATGGTTAATCTGTCATCCACCAGGACACCCAGGCCCTTCTCCGCAGAGCTACTCCCCAGCAGGTCCGCCCCAAGCCTGTACTGGTGCATGGGGTTGTTCCTGCCCAGGTGCAGGACCCTGCATTTGCCCTTTTTGAACTTTATCAGGTTCCTCTCTACCCAACTTTCCAGCCTGTCCAGGTCACGCTGAATGGCAGCACAGCCTTCTGGTATATCTACCACTCCTCCCAGTTTTGTGTCGTCAGCAAAATTCTTCATCCAGGTCATTGATGAATAAGTTGAACAATACTGGGCCCAGTACTGACCCCTGGGGGACACCACTAATTACAGGCCTCCAACTAGACTCAGCGCCACTGATGACAACCCTCTGAGTTCTGCCATTCAGCCAGTTCTCAATCCACCTCACTGACCACTCATCCTGAGCTTCCCTATGAGGGTGTTATGGGAGACCGTGTTGAAAGCCTTGCTGAAGTCAAGGTAGACAGCATCCACTGCTCTCCCCTCATCTACCCAGCCAGTCATGCCATCATAGAAGGCTATCATATTGGTCAAGCATGGTTTCCCCTTTGTGAATCAATAATAACCTTCTTTTCCTCCACTTGCTTAATGATAGCCTCCAGTATGAGCTGGTGTATCATCTTTCCCAGGATGGAGGTGAGGCTGACTGGCCTGTATATCCCTGGGTCCTCCTTCTTGACCTTTTTGAAGACTGGAGTGACACTGGCTTTTCTCCAGCCTTCGGGCACCTCTCTTGTTCTCCAGGACCTTTCAAAGATGATGGAGAGTGGCTCAGCAATGACATCTGCCAGCTCCCCCTCAGCACTCGTGGGTGCATTCCATCGGGGCCCATGGATTTGTGGGTGTCCAGATTGCTTAAGTGGTCTCTCACACAGTCCTCCTCAACCAAGGGAAGGCCTTCCTTTCTGCAGGCTTTCTCTCTTACCTCCAGGGGCTGGGATGCCTGAGGGCCAGCCTCAGCAGGAAAGACTGAAGCAAAGGCGGCATTCAGTAACTCGGCCTTCTCTGTAGCCTCTGTCACCAGGACGCCTGCCTCATTCAGCAGCAGCCCCATATTTTCCCTAGTCTTCCGTTTGCTGCTGATGTACCTGAAGAAGCTTTTCTTGTTGTCTTTGACATCCCTTGCTAGATTAAATCCATATGGGCCTTAGCCTTCCTTGTTGCTTCCCTGCATGCTGTGACAGTGTTCCTGTATTCTTCCCAAGTGCCTTGTCCCTCTTTCCACATTCCATAGACCTTTCTCTTCTGCCTTAGTTCCACTAGAAGCTCCTTGCTCATCCATGCGGGTCTCCTGCCACCTGGACATCTACAAGTCTATGGGACCAGATGGGATCCACCCAAGACTGCTGAAGGAACTAGCCAAGGAGCTGGCCAAGCCACTCTCCATCATCTGTCAGCAGTGCTGGCTAACAGGGGAGGTGCCAGGTGACTGGAGGATCGCCAATGTAAAACCCATCTACAAGAAGGGCCGGAAGGAGGATCCTGGGAACTACAGGCCTGTCAGCCTGACCTTGGTGCCAGGCAAGATTATGGAGTGGTTCATCCTGAGTGTGCTCACTGGGCGTGTGAAGGACAATCAGGGGAACAGGCCCAGCCAGCATGGGTTCATGAAAGGCAGGTCCTGCTTGACCAACCTGATCTCCTTCTGTGACCAGGTGGCCCGCCTAATGGATGAGGGAAAGGCTGTGGATATCATCTGCCTGGACTTTAATAAGGCCTTTGACACTGTTCCCCACAGCATCCTCCTGGAGAAACTAGCTGCTCATGGTTTGTGGATGGGGGTACTCTTTGCTGGATAAAAACCTGGGTGGATGGCCAGGCCCAAAGAACTGTGGTGAATGGAGTTAAATCCAGCTGGTAGCCGGTCACGAGTGGTGTTCCCCCAGGCTTAGTTTTGGGTCCAGTCTTGTTTAAAATCTTCATCAATGATCTGGATGCGGGGATTGAGTGCTCCCTCAGTAGGTTTGCAGGTGACACCAAGCTGGGCGGGAGTGTCGATCTGCTTGAGGCTAGGAAGGCTCTGCAGAAGGATCTGGAGAGGCTGAATCGATGGGCTGAGGCCAACTGTATGAGTTTCAACAAGGCCAAGTGCCGGGTCCTGCACTTGGGTCACAACAACCCCATGCAACACTACAGGCTTGGGGAGGAGTGGCTGGAAAGCTGCCCAGCAGAAAAGGATCTTGGTGTGACAGCCGGCTGAACATGAGCCAGCAGTGTGCCCAGGTGGCCAAGAAGGCCAGCGGCATCCTGGCTTGTGTCAGGAATAGTGTGGCCAGCAGGAGTAGGGCGG
>Ga0065711_1005019_pt1 | contig 37204 bp, 9 predicted proteins | sample Hoacrofraction12_FD_59098 | JGI IMG/M metagenome (GOLD analysis project Ga0065711, IMG submission 59098) | Hoatzin crop microbial communities from Cojedes, Venezuela - Epithelial fraction 12 v2 (version 2) | ecosystem: Host-associated > Birds > Digestive system > Esophagus > Crop | place...
TTTTCACAAGGGTGTGTAGTGATAGGACAAGGGGGAATGGCTCTAAACTAAAAGAGGGCAGATTTAGATCAGATATTAGGAAGAAATTCTTCACCATGAGGGTGGTGAAACACTGGAACGGGTTGCCCAGAGAAGCTGTGGCTGTCCCCTCCCTGGCAGTGTTCAAGGCCAGGTTGGATGGAGCTCTGAGCAACCTGGTCTAGTGGAAGATGTCCCTGCTCATGGCAGGGGGGTTGGAACTAGACGATCTTTAAAGTCCCTTCCAACCCTTGCCATTCTATGATTCTGTGATTCTACATCCAGAAGAAAAAGGAGCAGAGAAGAAAATTCCAGGAAAACTTCTCCTTAGTCTTTAAATTTCCCTTTTAAAGCATGATCTCATCAAGATTTCCAAGCTTCACAGTCTTCCACTGTTGTGATGGATTGCCAAGGATGGACACACAAGAATCTTTATTGCTTGGGAGAAGCTCTCATGCTTTTTCCTGGCACAGGCAGTGCATTAAATGGACAAAATATAAATGTGGAAAGATGATTATTTTGTCACAAGATAACACAGTTATAGTGTTCTCTGTATTTAATGCAGACTGATTTAGTAGCCAAACAGAATACTGAAATCTGTTCTGTTATTGTTCCAGTCTGTTCTTACACACTATTTAGTATTTGCTTAAAGAGGTCTAGTCTATTAAATTTAGGGTTATACAGTGTACATGCAGATAACCAGAAATTTGGATGAGACTATTCCACTTGAAAATGTACATATAGGTAAACACTGTGGTCTCAAATTAATTTGCAGTATGTAAAGTCCCATAAATTTTTTGTCAGCTGCTATTTTGTGTATATGTGATCAGTGCATTATTTTGTGGTTGTGTTAGAAAATACATTGCATATTGAACCATTCAGAATTCTTTTCTGTATATATTTTACTGCTTAATTGCCTGTGTTTTATTTTGTTTTGTTTTGTTCTTAATTGATAAATTTAATTGATTAGTTGTTACATTTTTAAATTGATATAACATTGCTTTTTTGATGCTGATGTAATTTGACTTTCACTTGGTAATAGAAAGAAGGTTATAATGAATATATCTGCATATTTGTTGTTAACTTTGCCCGTACATTTTCAGAGACAGATGTATATACTTTTGGACTTGGACAATATGGGCAGCTGGGACATGGTACTTTTATTTTTGAAACTTCAGTACCAAAGTCTGTGAAACACTTGAGGAGGCATAAAATATGTAACATTACATGTGGGGAAAATCATACTGCTGTAATTGCAGGTATGTAAGTGAAAAATTCTGAAATGCACTTCCAGTCACTCTCTTATTATACTATAAAAGCTTTCTTTTTAAAAGGAGTAGTAGCAGAAGGCATGTGCAGACTTACTTTTCTGAAGGTTAAGTGAGCTAGTGAGAAAGCCAGATTTGATGTTAGGAATTTCTGATGCACAGCTATGCCATGCGTAGTTCTGTACGTGGGGAATTTTTACCTTATAATCATGCCTTGCTAACAAGTATTCTTGTTTAGAACCCTTTTTTTTGCCATACAATTTCAAGTGTTTTGTTGTTGGTTTTTTTTCCAAAACTGTCTAGAATAACTCTAATCTCTGACAGTACTTTGTCTGAAAATACGAAAATAATTGTTCAGGTGTTGCTTTAGGAAGAGAAGTATTCCTCACTTGCATAGCCTGTTACTTTGTAATGGTTTTGTACTGAATCTTTGTTATTGATAACATCCTTTTTTTTTTTCTATATACAGAGAATGGCCTCATGTTTACTTTTGGAGATGGGCGACACGGCAAGTTAGGACTTGGAGAAGAGAGTTTTACAAATCAGTTTGATCCCACTCTGTGTTATAATTTCTTGAGTTTCACAGTCCTTTTGGTAAAACTTTTGTTCATGATTATCGGACATCAAAATGTTTCTATTTTTATGAAATGTTATTAATGAGTTGAAATCTCATTACAGAATTATTATTGTCTATAACATCTAATTAGTAGACAACACAAATTGAAAGAACAAGGAAATTATATTTCACACTTCATTTAGTTTAGAATGTACTTGGCTTGGACTACACATACAGACTGCTTTTTAGGTTTTTATTCAGTAGTGTTGTGCTATAGTTTTTTGGTCTATAGAGTTGGTAGCAGCCTATAAAATTAAATATTTATTGCTCTTAGATTGTTGGCAGTAGGGGGAAACTAATATATGTTCTGAAAACACGAGAGAGATGTTTTTAGTTTTAACGATTATTTGTACAGTGGGATATAAATTAAATCTTAAGAAAATTTGAGGTGTTTTTTTTTTTAATCCAAATGGAATGAGAAAGGAGAAATACTTTTTTATTCTAAGGGCATTGTTTCCATCTGTTTCCTGAGGTGTTGAAGAAATAAATGTCACAGAATTGCCAGCATCAGAAATGCAAACATGACTCTAAATTGTGCAAAATTTGGGACAAAAGTCTGTGGCTCACTTCTCTTTGTTTACTGGACTTAGAGTTTAAGGAAATTTTATCAGAAGTGGTAGGGGGTTTAAACTTTTTAGAAAGTGAAACCTCTGATCTTTATGTAATTATACTTTGTCTACTGGGAGGGTGTAGGCCTTTGCATTACATTTTACGGATTTTGTGATAAAATATCTAGGTTTGTATCACTGAAGTTAGCAGTATTTCTCACATTTGACTTACATCAAAATAATTAGCTCCAATCCCTTCAAAATCAGTGGAAATACCTTTACCACCTTCTGTATCAATAATTTGATAGACCTACCTTGTGTTCTGTTCAATAGAAATATGTTGTATTTAAGTAAGAAGAAATGAACATAGATCACTAGTCATTAATAACTATAATTATGTACTTTTACTTGGCTAACATCATTAGGAGCTAAATTTAAAGTAATTTAACATCTCTTACATTTATTATGTTTTTCTTATAATACAAGCCCCTAGAGATAATCGTAACAAAATGAGATCCTTGTATTTATAATTGCAAATGAAATAAGCAGACCTTTTTTGGTGCTGTAGGTTGCTTGTGGTGGTTGTCACATGCTAGTTTTTGCTGCTCCAAGACCTAAAGGATCTGAAGAAATACTCTTAGACGATTTATATGAGAGCTGTTTGACTGCTACTGTCTCTAAAACGAGTGGAAACACACTACTGACAAACACCTTACAACTAACATCGGCACGAATGCGTCGTCGAGAAAGGGTAAATTCAGAGCTGTTTAGAGTTGCCATACTGGTTTTAGGAAACAAAATAACTTCTTAGATTAAAATCACAGCATATACTCAGCAGATAAATATAAATCCTTAAAATATGTGTTGAAATTTAATGTATAAAAAAAGAATGAATGTCTACTCTGGTCCCAAAATGGATGCCGATAAAAGATAGGCAGTGGTCAGATTTTACTTGTTCTATGAAAAAGACCCAGATTAGTTTTGTATTTTTTTACTCTAAAATATTGAGCCTGTTCCTTTGCATTTTTAAAAATATCTTAGAAATATGAAAAAAAAAGAACAAGAACATTTTTTGTGTGTTTCCTCTGAGTCCTTGAATAGATTAAATACGTTCTTAGTTTATAAAATATCAAAGGGGAAAGTTTCACAATCAGCTTAAAATGATCCTAAGATCCTGTAGCTGCTTGAAATAGTTTTTTCTCCTTTATCTCCATTACACATTCAGTGTGGTTTTTTTAGCAGCACAGTGAATTGGATCATTTCACTTACCTGTCTGAAAACTAACTCTACCACAAAACCACGTTTATTTTGTAAAAATATATTGATGTAGTGGATTAAGTAACTCAGTGTTATTTGAGAAAGTAGTATTTTCATTTTAAATACAAATCACTGCATCTCTCCACTTTTTATAAATAATTAAAATATTCAAGAAATTTTGTTTATGCTTTGCCTTCAAAGTTGCAACACTGTATCGTCAACTAAAGGGAAATACTACTGTGAAGTATGTGAGATTGCTTACATTTTATTCTTCTACTCTTATTCTCAATTTTTTTTTTTTTAATCTTCTAAAGGAAAAGTCACCAAAATACATTGGTCGACTGGCACAAACTCTGCCTCCACTGGGAGAAAGCTTCTTAAAATCTTCGTTGCCTGTGACTAGCAACACTAGCCCACTCTGCTTTTCTGCAACAAGTCTTCCTAAAGGTGAACCTTCGAAGGATACAGACCTTGAAAAAGGTGAAGTGTCCCCACATCTTGTTTCTGTTTTCTGGGAGTTGTGTGGTTTGGCTCTCCTCATTCATAAACAAATGATCAGTTTGAACATGAAAGAAGTTTCAAGTTCAGTCTTATCTCAGGAGGGTCTGGCAGAACACAGGCACGAAAGTTGAAAAATGCATGCAAGAAATGGCCTTACTCTTGGTTCATGTTCGGAAAATGTGCTTAGAGATTTAGAGAAGGGTTGAGTGAAAGAAAACAACTTCTGAATTGTACCTGAAGTTCCCCAAGCCTGTAGAAATACAACTTCACAAAAATAGTGTAAGATTAGTAACCACTTTCTCCATTTTCATGAAAAAAAAGAATTGCAAAAAAAAATTAGGAACAATTGTAAAGACACAGGAAGGCCTGCAAGAGACCTTGAATAAGTAAAGAGGTCTACTAATTCTTATAGGAGCTTTCTTCTTCACTTGGAAATGCAAAAGTACTCTTCACTCTCTGTTATCTAAGATAATAAGGATTTGCAGTATTCTAGATAATGCGAAAGCCTGGGTAACAGTGGTACTGATACAGTGCTGGACTTCTGCACAGATTCTTTAGAGCAGTTCTGGACTTCATCTGGGTTCCTGGGCATGTGTGATTTCCTGGGAAGAGCAATGCAGAAGAGTGCAGAATGCAGTGCTTCTGTGTATAAGTTAGCTGGGATTTATTGGACAGTCAAATCCAATTTGAAAGTAATTAATTCAGTTAGAATTAAGATGATTATTTGTAAAGCTGCCAGCACGTCTATTAGCATTTCTGGTTCCAGGAAAGCAGTGCAGTGAAATTTAAAATGCCTTTGGAGTCTTCTGAGGCCTGAAACCTCAGGTTTTGTGCCCAGTGAAACTGATCATATACCTGATGAACTTGCGATGAACCTGAAACTTGTGCAGGTACATTTTTATGATGCTGCCTTAGAGTTAAACTCACTGTCTCTCCATCCATTACGTAGATAATGTAGGTAACATGACTGCAGCTAATTTAGTCTAATTGGTACACTATTATTAAAATAGTATCCAAAAGAAGCTTTGTCCCATGTAGTAGATATGCTTTGAAAGCCTGCAAAAATGGTCAGAGATGTACAGTGCACTGAGGCCAGATTGCTGAGCTACCTCTAATGTTAATATTGATGAAAAGAAGGTGGAAGTGATTCTGCTGTGTCTTAGGGTAGGGGAATGAGGAATCTCAGGACTTCAGTCCTATGTCAGTGAAATAGAGATAGTCATTTTACAAGAGTGGGGTGTTCTGTTTGCTGTATATTGCTTGTTCCTATGATATTTGTTTACTTCCCCCTATTTTACCTTAAGAAAAGAATCATCAAAAAGATAAACCTGGTGAAGACTCTTCAGAAGAAGATTCAGATGATGAAAATAATGACAGAAACCTCGGAGATACAACTGACATCCTAAATATGGTAATATATTCCACTAATGAATCTGTGATTCAATCGTTTTTATGCAGGGGAAGAATGAAGCAGCTAAATAATGTTTCAAGTTCTAGTTCAAGTTCTAGCCCAGAACGTCATAAGTAACATTATGCGGCATCAAGAATTACTGACATACTGTTAAATGAGCATGCATTTTGTCTCATCATTATCCAATGCTAAAGTTTGTTTTCATTTTCCAAGTAATGCTGTAATATGAGATTGAAGCAGTCCAAGTAGTGCAGCCACTCCCCATGCTTTAGCTCTGGATATCGGAAAGAAAAGGAGAAGGATGCTGGATACCACGTGGTGATCTCTGTCTCTGACCTTTCTCATCTTGATAATTTCCAAGACAGAGAACTGTAGGAAATGAACCAGAGAGCTGTCTTTTCCTGTTTCTAGAAGAGCTTTTTTAGTGCAGTTAGATCACATTAAAGGGAAGACCAAAATGCAGGCATTTTGATTATTTGGTGATCCCCAAGCATGTTCCTACTTACTTCTTTTATTTAAAAAATATGTTCACCTTATCACATGTGCACCTTTCCAAAATATTTTGTTCTCTTGGCAGATAGGGCATGTCCTGGCCGTAATGCAGTGCACTGGAAGGAGTATTGGTTTATGTCCTTTTTTTTAACTTCAATGGAATGGAAACAAATGAGCAGCTCACTGTGGACTCAGCTCAGGATACACTGTCAATTATATTGAAGGGATTGCAGCTTTTAATGGAATCATTACTTGTTTGTGCTTAACAGTACTCGGCATTTAACAATCTGTTTGTGCATACCATTTATTTAACAGTTATAAAACTTAATTTTCATTTCCAAGAAAAAAATTGTTTTCGGATATGATGCACAATGTGGCCTTCATTAATTTACTGAGGCTTTATTTGTAACATATTGCACACTTTTTGTGCTTGACTTTCTTCTCCATTTTGTTTTTGTGCCCCTTGTGAATCAATTTTAAAACATTTATCAGAATGAAACAGTACATTTGAAAAAAATCTATCAGGCAAACTTGTTAAAATACAAAGAAAAATGATTGCTCTTCCTGAGTCTGAATGAAAATAATCTGTTACAGCATAGCTGTTTCAGTTTTTCTGAACTGTGGCAACATGCAGCTTATTGAAAAATGTGACAAGAGGAGGAAATGTCTTTAATATGGTATTGATGATACAAATTCTTGGGAGTCAGAAACCAGAACTGGCCATGCTCACTGTGTTGAAAAACAAAATGGTGGTTAAACCATAAGCAGTTAACAAACAGCAGCAGCGAACATTACCATCTTGTCATTTGGAGTATATGGGATGGGGTGACCAAAATCTCACTATACTTGCCCACCTAGTAGTATTCTACATTGCCTTGCCTTTTGGGTTTTTGCTTGTGTAGAAGAGGTAAAGGCATTAGATTCCGATGAAGATTCCTGCTATGTAATGTTTCTTTGCACCTGTTCTTTCAAGGCTGTGGTATCAAACTCGATGTTAAGTTGAAGGTTGTGATGATGAGGGAGTAAGGTGTTATGTTTGTAGCCACAACTTCACAATGAGTGGAAGGTGGATCTAAAATGTACTTATGGGCTGTAAGAGAGGCCATGTAGATTTCGGTCTCTGCAGAGGGTTAGTGTTGACAACTAAGCTGGTTACCACTCTCTCTCTTTATAAGCAGTAAATGAGGGAGTGGAAGGGAAATAGATGAGTGAGCACACAGATTTGTCTCAACCTGACTGCAATAATATTGAAATGTTCATATAATAGCTCTGTTTATGACTAGGCGTTGATACTGCTTTTCCTATTAGTTGTATTTATTTTTTTAATAGAGATCTTATTTTTTGCAGACACATGCGATGAAATTGAATCCCAGTGACAAGTCTTTAAAATTATCACCAGTCCAAAAACAAAAGGTACTGTAACTAATTATATATATGTGATACTTATACTGATGTTTAAAAGTTTTACAATTCTTGTATTATCCTTGAACTTCATGGGTTTTTCTGAGTTGTAGAAAAACTAGGCAAATTTTATAGGCCTCCTCTTGCTAATTTTCTGAATATCCACGAGGTAAAATTCGAAGAAGCTGACTGAAGTTAGAATTTGTGCAGGCACATAGAACTCCTTATATGCAGCATAGTTTGAGGAAGGAGTATATAACACTTCACCAGTTTAAGGAGCAAGAGACTATCATATACACTTTGCAACTTAAGCTGATAACATACATTTCTACTGGTTAGTTGATATTAAAATATTTTTATTGACTTTTGGCACACTAAGTAAAGATTTTATTTACAGATAATCACAATGGAATATATTTAAAGGAGCAATAATACTGATTTCAATTATGAAATTAAAATACTTCTGTATTATCTTTCTATTTCACTCCTAAAGTAAACCCAGCATTTCAGCATTTTGATATATTTCATTAAATTTAATATTTAAAAAATTTTTTTGCAGAATTTGTTAAATAAGTATAAAATTTAAAGCAGAAAGACAATACATTTTCAGACTTACTAGAAAGAGCAGAACAGTGAGTGTATCGGAAGATTTCCCACGGGGAAAGGTGGATGAAGGTGTAAGGGAACTGTAGTCTTTCCTTCTGTTCGCACAGCCTCACACATTGCATGTGCTCTAGGTTATGGGATGTGATAGTGGCTGTACAGTTCTTACTGCATTCACTTTGAGAGCTTGGATAGTGCAAAAGGCATTTACAATCAACTGAATGTTACATTCTTCCAATATGTGCACTTATAAGTTCATTTCATGTGAAATACTCTACCTTTTATGCTATCTCTTAGTTCCCTCATACAAATTGTTTCTGTTTTTGTAACCTTTTATTTTGCTGTCATTTGTCCTTAATGCTTTCCTTCTTTCTTTTTAATTTTCTGCTTCTCGTGTGGAATAGAAGAACAATAAAAATGTGAAACTGAAAAGAGATGGTAAGGGTGGGCTGAAAACAAAGGATTCTGATTTCATGAAGGAGGGGTCAAAATTAGACTCTGGCTCTTTACAAAAGCAGACTTCGCTTTCAGAGTCACTGGGACAAGATTTAGAAAAAAGTAGTGCCTTCGTAGGGAAGCCTGTGGCCAAAAAAACCCCAATGAAAGGTCAATCTGAGCATGCACAAAGTGTTAGTACTGTGAAAAGGGGTGTTCAACAAATTACTAGGGACAAATGCAGATTAGGGAAGAAGAAAAGGGAAGAAGAATATGTGGAAAATCCTGAATTTGTCCGAGAGGATGTAACTTATCATCTTCCCACTGAAAAACAAATTCTGACTGAAAAACCAAATTCTTCCAATAAAAAGTCAAAAGCTGTTAAATCTAAGCAGTCCCTTAAAATAAATGTACTTCCTTCTGCATCCAGGGATCTGCCCCAGACTGATTCATTAATTGTACAAAAATACAATCCTGTTAAAAAGCAAAGAAGTCCAGAAGCAATAGAAAGTCGTAACAAAATAAAGGATGTTAATGAAAAATCTGATAAATGTGAAAGAATATGCATCCGAGGAGAAGAAGGTAGAGAAGAGCAGGGAGGGTTTAAAAAAAAGGATCAATTTTTGAAACAAATAGCTGTAACTATGTCGTCATCTTCAACTGAGGAAAGTAGTAATGATCTTGCGAAATACGTACTTAAGAGCAGGGAAAAAGAAGAGGACTACTATGAAGGTACAAAGTTCCAGAAGGCAATGAAAACGGTAGAAAAAGTGAAAAATTTAGACTTAAAAAAAGAAGACAGTGAGATTGAGGAGATGCAATCTATAAACAATGAGAAAGAACGTGTAAATTCTGATATAAAAAGCCTGAATGAGGAAGAAACAAACTCTGAAGCTAAATATGATGAAGACAGGCAGTTAGAAATTAGGAATGAGGAGGAATCTAGTCAAGAGCAGGAGAGTGAAAGCAGTGAAAATGGTGAAAGTAAAAAAAACCAACTAGATGAAACAGTTGACAGCGAAGGGGAACTAGGGGAGAAAGAAGAAGAGAGTGAGGTTGAAAAAGATAGAGATGAAGTTTCAGTAGAAAGAGATGAAGATGAAGAGGAAAAAGATAACGAGCAAGAAAGTGAAAGAGACAGTGAGAATGAAGGTGAAGAAGAGACTGAAGAGAATCAGGAAGATGACAAAGAGCAAGGAGATGAGGAAGGCAGGCTGATGGAGGAAGAAGAAATGCTGAGTGAGGGAGAAAAGGAGTATATGGAGGAGGAGAAGTATGCAAAAGAGGAAGACACTGAAAAAGAAAAGGAGGAGCAGGTTGAAAGTGAGGGAAGAGATGAGAGTGAGGAAGGACAAGAAGATAGAGAGGAGGAGAAAGAAAAAGAGGTAGAGGCAGAAGAGGAAGGAGAAGATGAAAAGGAAAATGAGAAAGAAAACAATGAAAGGGAGAATGAAAAAGATAAAGAGGGTGAAGAGGAGGAGTTAGAAGAATCATTGTCAGGGAGGGAGGAAGAGGAGGTATCCGAAGAAGAACAGGAGGAGGAAGATGCAAATAGGAGGACTAAGGAGATGGGGGAGGATGGAGTGGAAGGAGAAGGAGAAGAGGGGGAGGATGAAGTGGGAGAGGAAAGAGAAGAGGAAGAGGAGGAGGAGGAAGAGGAAGGAGCAGAGGCAGAAGGGGAGGAGGGGGAAGAAGATGAAAACAAGGAAGAAGAGGAGTGGGAAAATGAAGAAGAGGAAGGGGAAGAAGAAGAAGATCAAGAAGAGGGAGAAGGGGTGGAAGAAGATGAAGGAGTAGGGGAGGAAGAAGAAGAGGAAGAAGAGGGAGTTGACCATGAGGGAGAAGAGGGAGTGGAAGAAGAGGAGGGAGAGGAGGAAAAAGAGGAAGAGGAGGAAGAGGGAGAAGAGGAAGAGGGAGTGGAAGAGGAGGAGGGAGAGGATGAGAAAGAGGAAGAGGAGGAAGAGGGAGAGGGAGGGGAAGAAGAAGAAGGGGAAGAGAAAGAAGAGGAAAAAGAGGAAGAGGGAGAGGAGGAACAAGAAGGGGAAGAGGGAGAGGAGGAACAAGAAGGAGAAGAGGGGGAGGGGGAAGAAGGAGAAGAGGAAGAGGATGTGGGAGAGGAGGAAGAAGAGGGTGAGTGCGAGGAGGAAGAAGGAGTGGAAGAGGAAAAAGCAAAAGTTAAAAGAAAAAATTACAGTTATCAGCTTCTACAAAAGAAAAGCAAAGCCAGAAAGCCAGAGAAGACAGAAAGTACTGCTTTACCAAACAGCTCTAAACAAAAAATGAAGCCCAAACAGCACGTAGCAAATGGTTTACATAATTCAGAACAATTTTGGAACAATGTGCTACCTCATTATTTAACACTAAAGTAGCACAGACTACTGGAGATGCGTTTTAAACCTATTCAGGAAACTCTGGAACTACAGCAGATTGATTTTTATTACTACAAAAAACAATTTAATGTAGTCAAAATACGTTACTATGCATATACTTTAAGTGCCAACTTCTTGAAAAAGACTGAAGAAAATGTTTAGATTTGGGAAGCTTTTATGAGAGAAATCATATTAACTGTTCATACAGTCACACAATCAGCTGACACGTACAGATTTAAAAAAATATTTTCCAAGGAGGCAAAATGTGTTTGCCTCAATTTAATTGTAATGTCATGCTGACAACATAAATTATACATTGTGACAGTGTAATCTTCCTTGCCTTTGAATCAGATTTCTGAAAGTAATACATTAATTTTTCGTTGCAGGATACCTTACTTGTTAATGTGCCTTATATGAAAGGAGTGTCCGTAAATTATCAAAGATTCATATTTTTTAATTTTTATATCAGTCCATATTCATTCCCCCTACTTTTCTTCTGTTCATATATTGGTAAAATGTTTGAGTACTCAGCATAAATTACAGAAACGACAAGTTGCCAGATTCACACAGGTCGGTAGATGGGAGGTAAATGAGAACATAGGCCTGGGTGAAATGATGGCCTGGGCTTTTTCAAAGGCCTTAAGGTTGACTTCTTATTTTGCACACAATTATGTGCAAAAAGACAAAAACAAGTCTCAGAACCTGTCCTAGATTACATTAGAGTCAGAATGCATCTGTTTAGGGATAATTTTTGACTGTCGCATTTGGTGATTAGATATAATTAAGAATTTGAAAATATACACCTGTAAAACGTGATTTACTTGTTTATACTGTGCAATACACAAAAGATTCTACATCTGCCTACAAAAGACTACGTGACATTAGTCATCTAACTCTAAGGTTCGCAAGGAGGGGAATACAATTTGCTGCACTGTGAAGTGCATATGTGTTTTCAGGATCAGAGCCTAAGCTTCTTGTCATTGGAGGAGATTTGTGGTTTTCACTCTTAAAAATCACATCTGTGATCTCCAAAAAGAGGACAATGTAATAAACCAAGAAGCCTGATGGAATGGTAGAGAAAGTGGCGTGAAAGTCTGGATTCTTTTTGGATAAGACAAAGTATCATAATACTTCTGGAGTTTCCTTAAAATACCCGAACAAATCTTGCAAGGTATTTTTGTACCTTATTGCATTACTGTTTCAACTATTAGTGGTCGAACTGGCAAAAGAAAGGATAGGGACACATCACGCAGCATTATTACTTAAATACAATGCTGATTGGTGGTCTGAGAAATTTTTGTGAACAGATCTCAGTATTGACATTCTCTAGAAAAATAGTTATTTAAATCCTATTTGAAAATGAGGACAGGAGAAGAAAGGAATCAAAATGAGTAAATGTCATTGAATAAAAATGTTAATCGAATCAATACCTGTGTTGTGATTATGAAAACATTTTTAATGTTGTTTTATAAGATACCCGCATTAAACTATCTTTGACACAATGTCTCCAGAATTTATTTTCTAAAAAGGCTGACATAGATAATAGTTTGCCAGTAGGTTCTAGTCCAGTTTGATCCTTCCTATCTCAGTCACCCCTTCCGTATACTGCATTTGAAGGTAAGGTCACTTTCAGCCATGCTGCCGTGCCTAACTATAACAAAAAGTCTGTATTTTGTCCCTGTGAAATTTATTTCAAGCTTTGGGCTTTTGTGGAATACATTGTCTTGACATCAGCAGGTCCCTGGAAAAGGGCAAGTATTCTCATATACTGATAGAGTGGAATATTTTAACAGTTAAATGCACTTCCCAAGAACAAAGCTCGCTCTGACAAAAGGAGTGCTCGGTTATTTCGTAGAAGTGCTGTACTGTCACTAAACTGCTGTGAAAATATTTACTTTTGAAACTAAGTGGAGCTAAGATGTGTTATTTTCTCTTTTTTAGGAAAGATTAGGATGTTACTGTGATTAGAGTAATACTGAAAAGTGTTTTTGTAGGCTTAAAACAGTGTTTCTTGGACATGACATCTTATTTGTGATTCTGAAATTCAGCTGTGAAAGAAAACTACGCTGTGGGAACAGATCAATTATTTCTTGTGAAAAATACTTGCTAGAGAGAGGGGGGGAAAAGTGAGAGCACTTAGAATCAAGTGATTGCCAGTTCCTTATAGGAATGGCTCTGCATTTACTGTTTGACTGTAGCCTTTAATCTAAAACCTTAGGCGAATGGGGGGCCATTTGTTGTTCCTCTCTTAACATGCGCTGATAGCATAAAGCTTCCCAGGGGAGTAAAGGAAGCCAAGTTATGGGCATCTCCTCTTCTTTGTTTTGTCTGAATGAAAATTCATTGAATTGAGAACTGATTTTATATTGTTTTGGGGACCATTCCTGTGGTAGGGGAAAAGCGAAGCATTACTCCAGCACTTCTAACGGTTTTTCACAGAATCGTTACATAAATTGTACGCTGTGCCAGCGTTTCTGGACTTGGGGCGGGACTTTGGAACTCCATTAGCATAACGAGTGGAATCTTATTTAGTTTGACTCATGCTGGTTTATGGAGTTTGGTACTTGTGGTTTTGTGGGAATTCAGTACGTCCTTGGTATTTATTAGGGGATACAAAAAGATTTATGTGCAGTACTTAAGCAACATGTCAGAAATACTCCTGAACTAGTTTTCTGTTGGGAAAAAAGAAATCCTGCAACAGAGAGAGAAAGCAATGGACAACTGCTCAGACCAAAGGTCTCTTTAGTCTAATATCTTTTTTCTACCAGTGGCTACTTGTGAGTGCCTGGCAAAAAATACAAGAATAGAGCAAACATGTAGTGTTACTTCTCGTGTGTAATCATTCAGTATACCAAATATATTCAGAATATTCAATAATTTGTGGTTCAGCAGATGTCTGTATTATATTTAATAGTAATTTTCTTCCATTAATTTCTTTCAATCAGTTTTTAACCTGTTTAGCATCCAGTACATGTTTCGGCAAACAATTCTTAGATTACCCTTTGTTTGAAGAAACAGGTCCTTTTTTTGTCATCTTCCCTGTATTCTTGTATTAGAAAAAAGAGCATTTATTCCCTCTTCATGATTTATTCCCTCATGATTGTCACATGGAAAAACTGTTCAGCTGTGTGGTTTAAATTAAATCCAGATCCAAGTGGTTTATTGATTTATTAATAACAGTTAACCAGCAGTCATCCAACTACACATTCAAGATCAAGAGTGGCAATACAGCAGGTAACAACAACCCTAGACATCCATGGAATGTTAAGAAGCACCTGGAAATTTCTGAGCACCCTTCTGCAGGTAATCTCAGAAGTTTTAATCTCCCTGCACACTCTCACATGCGTGTTCTCAGAATTACATATGCACACACTGCCTTTTATAGCAGGCATGAATTACAAGCACGTATCCCCTTTTTGGGGGGCAGGGTGCAAGTCTGCTCTGGCCACACGGCTTCTGTTAGAGATGAGGGTGCTCCAGATTACTTTTGAATACTCTTATGCCTGCAGAATTTCAGCAGGTAAATTTTTCCATTATATCTGAAAATATCAAACAATTTATTCAGATAATGGTTGTTTTTGCATAATTGAGGCTGAATAACAAAAATATCTTTCTCCAAACTACAGAAAATGTCTTGTTTTCGTTCACTATTATTTGTCCTGGTGTCTTATCTGGATAGGTACATGGTTATTCTGTAGAACAGAGCCTTTAGGAATTATGCAGAAAAGGACATTTAGCTTTTGTTTCCATTGCTTTTAGTTTTTTTCACTAGCTATTCTTACCTTTAGCCATCTTTTAAGATAAATTTTAGCTTACTTTCTCCAAAGATGACAGTACCTTCTAGATCTTACCTCTCAATAGCAAACAGTCTTTTATTAGATTTTGTGGTGTGAATCTAGTCATTTAACAAAAGTATTGTAAAGTACTCTAAAACCAATGAGAGTGATTAAAGGCAGAACATCATTTTTAGTGCAATCTGAGTTTTTTCTTAGTCCATATAGGGTGGATTTATGAACTGTGAACTCACCTGAACTTCTGTGTATTGTCTTTAATTTTAGAATGAGTATGATGGGAAGCAGAGTCAAGCTCAGAAATAGCTCAGGATCTTCAGATGAAAAAATGTTGTCAGATCTGTAAGCAGGCAAAAAAGGGCAGAGTAAATGTAAAAGTGCAAATTCTCAACTCATTTCTAAATGTACAAGTCAAATAAATGACAATGTTTATACTGTGGCATTGTATGAGCAATGGAGCAAATATTTTGCTTGCAGAAATGGCAAACCTATAGTTCTGTCCTCTGAAGTTCTGGGCGTGTTTGTGATCTGAAGTCACTCACTGAGTTGTAGTATTTTTATACACTCTTTCGTATGTTTTCATGGAGCAAGGAGAGGTTAGATTTTGCATCCTTTTGAAAGGATTTTGGAGAGATAGCTTTGACATCAGAAAATTGCACTGCTGAGAGCTACAGAGGCTTTGTTTTCCTATTGCCAAAAGAAAAAGCAAGTACACTTAGTTGCTGTCCTTTTTAAGGATTTGTGATAGTGCCCATTGCTTCTTTGCTTGGCAACCTCATGCTATAATAATTTAAACACCGATTAATACCTTATCTCGAAACTCCATACTTATTTAAGAAAATATTTGTTATCAGGACCCTAAAATGTGAAGTGTAAAGATATTTACCATTCTGGCTTTCATAACTGTCCCAGCACTGAAAAATCAGACATGACTCTCTTTCTGTCTGAGGTGGGTTGCAGGGCAGTCTGCTGGAATGTCCCAGGTTCAACGTAACAGGTTTAGAGCTTTATAACTTGTCAGGAGTACCCCACCTTTCACACAGAGTTGCATTTGAGATTTGTGTGAGCTGTAAAGTATTTGTGGTTTCATACTGAGACTGTGAGAGAGAGCTAAACAAAAGTAGCTCTGAGCAGAACTTTGTGTTAAACAAAGCCTTTGTCTGCACCTATACCTGTAAGAATATGGATCACAGTAGTATCGAAGAGTAATATTTCCCATTCCCTGTGTACCAATGATAGTAAAGAGCCTGTGCTGTTCTGTTCAGCTGGAAAGTCAACAATAATGACCAATCTAACCTGAGTTTGGGATTGTGAGCGACCCTGGCAGAGGCTGGTTTTCTTACAGGAAGTTTAAAATAGTTACTTCCATTCTATCCAGCATCTAGCCAAGGCGCAAAACGACTCTCAGAAACACAGCAGCAGAACTGCTGCGAAATTTAATCTCTTTTAGTAGGCACCTCATTGTAATCTCTGAGGAGAAAAAGAGCAAAGCAAACCTGAATGTGTCCTGTATCGAGTGCAGAAAGAAGTTAAAGCGTGCTCTGAAGGTGGCCTTCCCATCGCTGGGGTAGAACTTTCACAAGTGCCAGCATGACCTGGGGAACAGTCTCATGGGGAAGCTGGTGGGACTTGTGTTACTAAGTTGGGTGTGCCTTGAAAAATCTGCCCATACAAGATGAGAATGGGTTTAAAGATCATTGATGGTTGTACAGATATTGCCACTTTTACATCAGAGTATTTTCAAATGGGGGATCTCCCCTGAGAGACCCAGCCTCACAGGCTGTGGAGATTTTAGCAGTGACTCGTGGAGCATCCCTTTCAGGAACGTATGGAGAACAGAGAACCTTGAAGAACCTTCCTGCATCCTATGGTGTTATTGGTGAGCACTGAATAATAATCAGCATGATTAAGCTAGGATTTCAGGGAAGAGCACAGGATTTTGGAGACACATGCAGTACTCTAAGCTATGTGGCACAATAAAAGCAGAAAGTAGTGACAGTCCTCATTGACTTGCAAATATGTGGGAGCTGCATGACAAACTCCAGCCGCTTAAAATTTTTTCTATAAGAATTCGGAAAAAATGCACAAACTGCATCCAAGTGTGGGCTAATATTCCCAAGTTAGTTTTTCTCTGTCTGTTAGCATTAAGAATTCATTTTATGCGGCATAATGTCTTCCAGAGACATACTAAGTTTTTGAGATAACATCAACATATTCTGATTTTGGAGTTGCTCATCGTGTTTAATCTCTTTTGCTTAAGTACCCAGGAGTTATTTTGGTATGCTATTTCCAAGTGAGTGAATATTAAAGGTATTTATGTTACTATGTAAAATGGCTCATAGGAGATTATACTCCTGTATACAGGATGTAAACAGTTTCCAACTCATTTTGTGATTCTTCACAAAACACCTTAAAAATTCTTTCTAGTTCTATAGAGGGGTGCTTTTTTTCATTTTCACCCTGGAAATGGGTATTATTTATTTGTTTTCCAAAGAAAGCAAATGTTTTTGAGAAGATAAGTTTTGTATATGAAAGCTGTAGTACATCTGAGCTATTTCAGATGTTGATTTATCTTGGAGAATAAATAATAAAAAGTTGTTCTGAATAGCTGGAGAAAGAGAATCCTTTAGATAGCTCTATTTAAATTGGTTTTGTAGCAATTAATCAAAATCTAAAACAAGCCTGAAAGTACAAATACTGTCTTTTTTAGAATGTAGTTTTACATTAAAATTTTATACATTGTTAAGTAGTTATTTTCACTCAAACAAGAATGCAGAGATGTATCTTTCTCCAGGTAGACCTATAGCAGCAAGCTGGTAAGCCACAGAATAATTACACCCAATCCAACTGAAATAATCTTTGAGATAATGCCATCAAAAAAGGGACTGTCTACTACTGTGTAATAAATGATAGTGTACTATCACAGAATGACACCTAAAATCTTCATTAATAAAAGTAATCAGATTAATTATGTTGATGCAAAGTATGTGCACTGCCAGCCTGCAACAAAAGTGCACAGATCTGTGGAAACTTGTAGCTCCTTGTGTTTGGCTTTTAGTAAATAAAATATATTGCGTAGCAAAGTATTGGCAGAAGAAGACTTAGGAAAACAGCAATAAAAAATGAGTCTACTCAGTCAGTTTCTAACAACGTTATTTACAGCTATGTATTCACTATTTTATTCCATTTTTCTCAGAGTGACACCATCCTGTTGGAGGATGCACCAGAAGTATCACAAGTGCTACTGTGGTAATGAGTCATCACATTTTCAGGGTAATCAGTGTATCACTGTGCGGGCATCTACTGCTTCGAAACATTTTCCTCCATATTTGCAAGAAGGCATAACTATCTCTAAAGTTCAATTTTTGCTTGACATGCAGCAACAGAAACTCATGCCTGACATAAAAATGAATTCCAGTTGTTTTACTGTCTGTGCAGTGTGCCTGAAATTAGGAGTGCAGCATTGCATTAGTATGCTGGGATACTTACATGACAAAAGCGTTAAGTTATAAGCATCAGGTAATCCAAGTCAAGTGCTCTTGACATAGAATTGTACAATTAGGAAATCAGTATAACCTAGTGGAAGTCTAGATGTTGTCTTCGAGACAAGTTATGGCGACAGCCTCTTCTTTTTACTGAAAATTCTTTTTAAGTGTATTCAGCTGAGCTCTCGTGTTTGTCCCCATGACAATATATAAGGAAAGCCTAGTTCGGGTTGTTGACTGCATTACTGATTGTATTTGAAAGAATAAACTGTTAAATCTCTCATTTGAGCACTCACATTTGCGGACTTATGTCTCTGAATTTTGTAGGTCGTCAAACTGGACAGCTCTTTCTTCAGTAAGCATTGAAGTGAAAGATACTTCTCTGAGGTTTAGAGTAGCTGAGCAAATAACTTTTCTAGAAGAATAGCTGCAAAATGAAAGACTAGTTCAAATTCCTGATGACAAATGCCTGGCACTCTATGGATTTTAAAATGTTAAGCTTTCGCTGTAACTGCGAAGTAAGAAATTACAAGGTATGCCCCTCCGTGGCAGTGTCCAAGGCCAGGCTGGACGGGGCTTTGAGCAGCCTGGTCTAGTGGAAGGTGTCCCTGCCCATGGCAGGGGGGTTGGAACCAGATGGTCTATAAGGTCTCTTCCAGCCAAAACCATTCTATGATTCTGTGTATCTGAGCTTTACTAAAAGTTTTGTCAGGCAGTATTTCTAGTCATTTCACATCAGATAATTTGACATCAGGACAAGATCAATATCAACAAAATGTTACATATCTACCCATCCATGTATCTCCAACCCACAAAGGGTAAACAGAAATATTTTTATTTTTTCTTCTCTCATCTGCATGTAAAATAGTGTTACTTCAAATGCTGTTTTAGTAAAGTGTTAACACAGTGCATTTTCCCAGCATGGACAATTCAGGAGTGACATGGATGTGCACTCATATTTTGGAGACCAAAATGATAGCTAGTGGAGGTTATGATTCCTCTACGTATTCCTCTTCAGTCCTGCATCAAAAAAGAAAGATGGTCTGTAGATATGTATTTTTGTAGTTGTCTGTACCAGTGCTCTACAAAGGGAGTGTTGTTCAGTGCCATATGACAGCATTATGCCCATTGACCAGCCTCCTTAGACCTGATACCCATCTAAGAGTCTTCTACTTCATACTGAAACTCCTACTAAGTATGTATTCCATTCAGTTGCTGTATAGGCTGTAAGAGAGCCACGGCATGCTTTTGGGCATTTAAAGGGAACGGGCTGGACAGGTAATGGGAGAAATCTGTTCCTTAAATGATTAAAAACTCTGCTGAGCAATTGCTGGTTTATGGCTCCTTGGTAGAACAACACCAGGGAGGAAGCATGTGGCTAACTACCTCATTCTCAACTCTCTTTAAGAATCTCTGTGGATTTTTAACAGTCTCCAGGGCAACTAGAAACAGAAATATCTTTTCTGTAAACCAGAGCTTCCCAGAACTCTCCGTTTCTGGGTGGTACACATAGTAATTACAGATTTCTCTTCATCACTGAGTTTTCACCAGATTTTTGGAAGATCTGCAACTAAATTTGTCTCATCAGTGGTTTTGAGATTTTCTTCCTTAGAAACCTAAAATAATGGTGGCAAACATAAAATATTTTGACTTCTTGAGGAGGCTTGGAAGGATACCATAAGCCTTCCCTTCTGAAATGCTAATTATGAACAGCCTGTCTGCCAGAGCTCAGTTTCCATAAAGTGTGCAGGAGGGATCCACAATGAAATAGTTACGGTGATACAGAGAAACCTAGTTCACAGCTCTCCTATGAGCAAGGTCTACCATGAGACATGTCTCCAGTCTGAAGTGAGATTGTCTTTCAGCCAGAGCATGACGCCAGGTGAGACAAGAGCATGGAACAGAGTGAATTTTTTTCCCCTCTCTCCTTTAGACATAAGACCACATTTTTATAGAGCATTCAGAAAGGAAATGTCTATATTCTGTATTAATCTGCCCAAAGAAAAGCCAGCTGCAGNCATTTTAGCAGAAGACANTTACACCCCATGAGTTATACCCACTGAGGGAATACTTTTGCCAGAACTGTAAGTGAATAAGGTCATTCGTGCCCTGAAGCTTGGATACCGCAAATTTATCCTNAAGAATGTCTTGTTGTGAAGGTCTAGTTTACAGGAAAACCAGTGTAAATGCATGCAAAAATTAAGCAAACAAAAAAGTTTTACAAAATGTGTGTAGTCTGTTAAGTCTGCAAGGTCATCTTTTCAAGACTGGTGTTTCGCTGTACTATTTATTACACTAGAGGTGCAAAATGTTTTAAGGTTGTTTCNTAGTACCGACCACGTTTTTGTCCTTGAAGGAACTGGAACCTCACGCTTAAATGAAAACTGTTTCAAGTATGTTACTTGTATGTTCTTTACTACTTTCGACTTTCCGTGTGTGACGTTGGCCAAGTCAGCTTCTCTGTGCCTCAANTTTAGAGGTGAAACTATTGAAGTTATTCTTACAGCATTATTTTTCTGTGAATAGGGAATTTAAAAAGGAGTAAGAAAATAAACCTCCTAAAGCATGATGAAAGAAAATAATGCAGAGTTTATATATATATATAATGTATACATGTGGCATAATATATACATATAATATGTATAATACATATATACATATACATACATATATTTGCTTTAATTAATAGCCTCAGAGTCTTCAGAGATTATATTTAATGGCCAGATGATTGATTTTCTAAAGTAAAAAGAGTATCTGTAGTATGACATTCTCATCTCTCTTTCACTACCATTGGCAAGAACTCTCCAACACATGCCTATAAATGGGCAAGCAGAAGTGACAGTAATAAAACTGTGCTATCAGAGTTATTATTCAAAATGTTTTTTTTCAGAAGTTGAACAGATAAGATGACGGCCAGAGACACCCGTGGCAAGCTGCAAATATAGTAAAGGGAAATGTGGTCAGTCTGGAAAGCTGTTCTAGCTGTCTTCTTTGGGGTGAAATAAGTGTCTCTCAGCTCCACTGATGTTTTGATGATGACCATGGCTCAGTTGCCTAAACAAACACATCTGGTGTGATTTTAGGTGTTGTGGAGTATCCTGCGTGGCTGTGAGTTGGGGTCCAGAATGACACATAAGCTGCATGTAAGGATGTCTCAGATTCCTAAGATGTCGGAGTGGCACTTATCAAAGGAATTCCACCAAAGGTCTCTGATAACTATGATGGCAGCTTAGATTGTATCTCCTTTGTAGACTTCTGCATTTAAATATCTTCGTTTGGTTAATAGGAAATGTTGTCTTTCTGATAGAATTGAAACCTGATACATAAGTTCACTGTAAGCAAAACCTGTGGAGCGGTACAGTAGAAGTTCAGCCATTATGCAGCTGTGAAAGAGCAGTGGTTTTGGAAGCATAGGAGTTGTACGTAAGTCTTGTAAGTTCTATAAGGCTACTGTAGGATCTCGGTGTACAGCTTCTGAAATGCCGTAACTATGTTGATGTGGATGATATCACACTGATTGTGCTCTGCTTTTTTATTCAGGTATGCTAAATATGTGTCCACCTGATTCTGCTTACCACATGATAGCCAACTTCTAGAACGCTGACAGTAATTTTGTACTTTGTTAAAATGTTGTTTTATTATTAAAATAACGCTATTCTAAGGTCCACTGATCAAACTGGCTCTATGAAAAAGCAGAAAAAAGGGTCCTCTTTAATGTTATTCTGTGACAACTTTCCTAGCTGTTTGGAGCATTCAGTTCTAATGAGATTCACCACATTTACAAAAAAAAAAAGTGTTCTTCCTTCCTGTCTTTTTTAATTTAGCACTAGACTGACTGTGCCTCTAGAAAGTGCTTATAAACAGCAAGTCCTATTTTTTTTGGTCGCTTTCCGTATATTTAGCTCCCAGCTTAATGAGAATTAGAGTGCTGTTCCTCATTAGACACCTTATTATCTGTGAATGAGGAATGGTTTTGAAAGAAAATAAGCTTTGCATTTCTTAAATTATGTTTTGAATATTTAGATGAGGAGGCAAACAGCTGTCGGTGGATAGAAAGCTGGAGGTAAGTATGCCTAGAGATGAGACTAGAAGTATAGGTAATTTCTGAGACTGGATTATGAAATTGAAAAGGTGAGGGTTGGAAGAGCTTTTTTTCGTATCAGTTTGACTTTGGGACTGATTTTCATGTGCATATGTCATGACTCTTTACTGCGTAATTAGGAGAAGTTCCTTCTTCAGGACGCAAATCCTAACTACTTCTATTGCCCACACTATACGGAACAGGGGTATTTTTGTTGTTAACTGCTTGACCAGTATCTCCATATCAGCAGAACCAGAGATACTTACATATGCTTATAAAGTGGGCTGAACATTTTCAGTAGTTCAAAGTCGGACTAAACTCTTCTTTCACATTTAGCTGTCTTTACACATTTTGCTGTGTTTTGTAAATGCATGTTACGTAGCACATACATGCCCTACTAATCTCAAACTTCTCCTAGTACAAAAAGGCTAGGTTGAATCCCTTCCCTAGGCCATAACTATGCTAAACATTCGTGAAGACTGTCTTAATTTTGAAGGAATCAAAAATTCTGACTCTCTCACAGATGTCTAAGTAATTCCATGTCAATCTGATACTCATCTGGAAGACTGACTGTCAGTATTTTATCCAGTGGAGGGATTTTATGTTTTTTACAGACAAAATCCTGTGCATGTCTTACCTCTAAACACTTCTGTATTAAATATTGCAGTGTACCCATAGTGATACCATTCATGTCTGCAGATAAACTATGCCCATGATAAATGACACCACTTCTAAAGGAGTTTAGATGAAAACATTTTCAGTTTTTATTGTTTGTTGTGTCTCACATATACTGATAACGTAAGAAGCAGCTTTTTCTCAGCTCCTGGAAAGGCAGAAGAATTATTAGCTCTTGCTTTCCATCGTAGATGCTGGAATCTATTATAGAAGGGTCAAGTTTGTAAAGAGTTTGTCATGTTTAGCTTCATAATCAATCTTCCTATAAAAACAAAACTAAAAAAATGATCAAAATCATTCCAAAAAAAAAGATCACACCCATCACACCCTTCTGAAACCTGCTGTCATTTTCCTCCTACCTATTAACCTGTTGGAAATGTCAGGAGACAGGATGCTTACAGTGGTCGCGCTTGTTCTCAGCATGACCTCCCACTGGGAAGCAGGGCTCCGAGGACAAGACAGCGGGATCGCCACTTTAGGCACTGCTGCTGGGAAGCTGCACAGTAGTGTGCCTGGGCACGTGACCAGGTGGTGATTTGGTGGGCTCTACCCTGAACAGTATTGTGTGTGTCGGCACTGCTGTTCAGTCTGCTGGCTTTGTAAGGAGAAGTGATCTTAGGGAAATATTTTGCATTTAGTTTTCTTTTGTGAAGAGTTGAAAGCAGATTGCCTTTTTCACTGTTTGCAGTGAAATTCACAGTTACAGAGCCCGACTGGAAAGCTGACTAGGGAGAAGCCTCAGTTATGGAAATACTTACAGAGGATATCTGTTAGGAGAAGGTCTTTTGCCCAGTTCTGTGAGCTGAAGCATTGGTTTGTTGCAAAATGCTGGTTGTCTGGATCACCATTGTGCTGTGCTACAAAAGGGACTTTCTGCCAATGGCACCAGCTGATTTCTGCTTTCATTTCACTCGTAACATTTCTAGAGCTGGAATATGTAGCTGGCAATACAACGTACTACCAGGGTGTCTTCAGTTCCCTCAGGTGCTCTCCGTAGCGTCAGCACATGGTTAATGCGTAGCCTAAACTCCAGGCTGGGTCCATTTTTGCTGCTGGCCCATTTTACAGGGGTTCTCAGGACATGGCATGTGCTGCACAGATACTAGACGCTGAAAGGGAAGCTGGGGCAGAAGCATCCAGCTCAGGTTCTTTCTACCCTGAAATGTGGAAACATGTAAGATTGGTCTGTGGATCAAGGGAGTTCAGACTGAGTTGTACTTTTTTAAGGTGAAAAGATCTGTCAAGGGATTAACCTTTGCTTTTCAACATGGGCAGAATTATTCTGGTGAAAAAATTTCCCCATCTTTAAAAAGTGAAGTCATGCAGCTGCAAAGCATTTAAACTTAGCATAGCAGAATGAAAGACTTCAGTAGTGCTAACATGAGCTAACTGAACTGTTCCCTCAGATAAATTCATGTGGAGAACTCCCACTAACTCTGCTGCATATGCTGGGATGCACTGTGAGGCTTTTCGTCCTGAGTTTAAAAATTTGGTCTTGGAAGCTGCAAAGGGCACCATACAAGCCTGTGGACAATAGGGCAGAAGGGAACAATGAAAGTGGTACAAGCTGTATGTCCGTGGTGTCCTTGTGATTCTTAATTCCAGGTGTGCAGTTCTGCTTAAAGTGGTGGGAAGCTTTTAAGTAAGATCCAGAAATACTTTGCTACACAGTTAACTCACCCAGAAGAGTATAGGCCAGGAAACAACCTGTTCAGCTTTTGCATACCTCTGGCATTCTTGGCTAAGCAGCCTTGTGTTCCAGCCTCTAGAAACGTTCGCTAATGGTCTCCTCCTGCCTAGCAAGGTACCTTCTGGTGAGCATGAAGACAGTCATTATGGAGACAACACGCAAAAAGTCAAAAAAGTAAGAGGGATTAAGGATAAGCTTGACAAAAGACAGGAGACAGCATTTGGACCCGAGTATATGAAGGTGTTCAGAATAAGATCCATTCCTCTAACACGCTTTCAAAAGAGCATGCAGATTGATTGCACCAGTTGCCATCATGACCTAGGCTGCAGTGGAACAGAAATGTGGTGGTGTTCATGTTTCTTTAACATAAAATACTGCTTCAATAACTTTTTCAATCAGTCATAGAAGAAAAGCATCAGAACGCAAACATGTAGTAAGTAGTACATCTGGGCACGCTGATGCAATAATAAGGGTTTGCTTGATTTGACATCAGAAGTCCATCTTGGACTTGGTTTAGGCCATTATATTTCTGCAATGGGAGGGAGAATGTTTCTGTTTAAAATACTGTATTTTATTCTGTTATAAATACATCAGTGGCATAGTAATGGCAATCTGGTTGGAGTAATAAGGTTATAATTGGTTCTTTTTTCTACAAATTTTTACAAAAATAGCATTTGCACTTTAAAAAATTTAATTCATAATATCTCTGGCTATTTTATTTTGCTATATTGAAGTTTTATCCTAGGCTGAAACCAACTTAAATTCAAATTATAGTGTCTGTATTCAATCAGGTGAATCAGAACATTGTATCTCTTACTGTTTTATTAATATTCTTGGGAAATGGATTTTAATGATTTTTTTCAGTGTTGGAATTACTCCTGCTTGTTCTAATTATACATATTTCAAACATTTATAATTTTGTTTCCAAAACTAAGTTTGTTTTCGTTGTTTTTCCATTAAGGAGACACATGTTAGCAAACCATAAAAGTCAGCTACACTCCTAGTGTTCACTGGAGGTCTGGTTTTTTTAAATCTTTTAAAATGAGCAAACCTCGAACGAGGGCTCTTGTCTTTGTCCTTACTCTATCTACTCCTTGGAACATTTTCTTTTGAGTTTTCTTGTTCTTAGTCAAATTCTGACATATAATTAACTGGTGTAGGATGAGGACCATGATATCATTGTGCAGCATTGCGTTTCAAAATTATGTTTTTGCCATTTTGTCAAAGGAACAAAACTTGTTTGGAGATGAAGAGACAGATGAGGAGGAGGAGGAAGAAGAAGAAACAGAAGATGAAGAAGAAGCAGAAGAAAAAGAAGCAGAAGAAAAAGAAGCAGCAGAAGGAGAAGAAGAAGAAGGAAGAGGTGGAGAAGGAACAGAGAAGGAAGAGGAAATAGAGGAAAAATATGAAAAAGAGAAACCTAGTAAAACACCTGAGGAAGGGAAAAGCAGTCATAACACAGTGGAAACTGTAGAGGTAAAAGCATTTACTCCTGTTAAGTTACTGGTCACTGAAAAAATTTGGTTCTATAACTAACATTAGTTTGACTGTATGTGTAGCAAAGTTGTTGTTCGGGGCGGTCTGGTAGAGGGAGGAATACATATGGAGGTGTTAATAGTTAAACATTTTATTTTTTTTAACGAGTTGGAAAGTAGAGATTTCATTGTTTTGTTTATCTGTAGACAGAAGAGACTGCTCAGAAGGAGACCACCATTCAGCAGGGTAAGAATACAGTTCCTAAGAACTGGACCATTACGGACATTCTAAAAACAATAAAACATTTCAAAAGATAAAACTTTTCTAAACAATCTCTGTTATTATACATTTATTGTCAGTAGTTGGTAAAGCAGTTCTTGAGAGGTGATGAAATTTGAGAGGCAAAAAACCATTACTAATTGTTAATGATTTGAAAGAAAAAAATACTTTTCCCACTGCTATATTTGAGGAAGTCCACGAGAAGGACTTTCTCTTAGCAGGACTGTATCTTGCTTGCTAAGAGCAGTTCTAGTTGTGTGGTGACAAAGTAATGGTAATTGTATTATCTCTCAAGCAGCTTCTTTAGGTGCCATCTTTCTTCAGCAGAGAAGCTGCTCAGAAATGTTTCTCACCTCTGTCAACTGACATTTCCTCATTACATTCAAAACCAGATTCTTTTAGGTGAGATGTGGTAATTACTGAACGCTGTTCAGAGATGCTGAAGATGTAAGTCTAGATGTTGCTTGTAGTTTTGATGACAGTTTGAGTGGCCTGTATATTCCTTTAGAAAAGCTGGGGAGTGTGAAGTTGGGTGCCCTATATGCAAGACAAGTCAAAAATATTTCCTTTATTTTAGAAATTCTGGAAGAATCTGTAATTGTTCTTTTGAAAGAAGATAAGAAAACGTGGTGTAAAAAAGACTACTGCCTTAATAATGAAGAAGCTGTGCCATTTATTTTCAATATTATAATGGAAATAGCTTGCCCAGAATGGATGCTTAAATATTTTTTCCATCATCCAGTGATCTGGAAGTTTTCATATTAAGTTCTAAATTTATAGCATTCATACAGGCAGTATAGGAAAATTTAAACACGAGAACATCAACTTAGATGGAAAGGTTTTCCTTTCCCAGAATTGTTTCTATGGAATAAAATTCATGCTGAACCATAACTCCTGCCCTGAAAGTCAGCTTTTCCAAATTAGAATATACTTTCAAAATCAGTGTGCAAGACATTGTCTTCTGTTAGCAAGAGGAAACTATGAGTCTCGAGTCAAAACATTTTATATAATGCCACTGCCGTAAGTGTTCTGTTCTTGAAAATCGAGCGTCTGGAGAATAATATAAGGGCATTACATAGAGAGATTAAAAACTTAAAAATAGTCGTGTCAGGCTGGGCATCAAGTTGAACTGAATATTCTGACTGCTTTTTTTTAAGATCCACTTGTTATTTAGTGACTTTCACTTCAAGAAGAATTTTAAGAACAGTTTTTTCTGCTGTTAATTTGCACGAATCAGAAGGAAGTTAATATAAGCGTTTATATTATTGTAGAGAAAGAAAGCACTGACAATGACACTGTAAACAATTCTTCAGAGACCACTGATGACCAATTAACTGGAGGAGTTGTTGGGAGAAAAAAGGTATGTGGCTTGATTTTTGCTTCTGGTTTTACCAGTGACCAGGAAGGCAGCGGGCCATTACCAGGCTGAAGCAAATAACCCCAATTTACCTGATCTACATAAACAAATTGCTGAGCAACCTGTTCCTTCTGTTTAAGATTTGATTTTATTTTGTGATAAAATAACTTGAAATTGTCCAATGAATTACTCTGTTGAAATAAACAGTAGTACTTCTGTCAATAGAAATGAGATGAAGACCATTATCACCTGATCATGTATAGCATGCCCCTAAAAGACAGGTTGTTAATCACATCAGATTTTGGTGAGGTGAAAACTTAGGACTTGATTCCTATGGGACATTATCTCAAATAATCTATTCCACCGTATTTCTCTCTGAAAGCAGCAGCTGAGTTAATTGACCTTGTATCTATCTACAGCATGCACTGATTCAAAGAGTGTGATTTTTTTATATATGTATGTGTGTATGTGTGTATGTGTGTGTATATATATATATATATGTTGAGGAGTACCTATGGAATTTCTTACAGGTTTAGGATCCAAAGGCTTCTGCAGAGACTGGCTGCAGTGTTTCCTGTTGAACAAAGACCTTAAGCACCAGTTAACTTCAAGCACGTGTGTAGTGTCACTGACATAAAAACACATTCTCATTAACTTTAATGGGACTACACACACGTTTATAATGAAGCATATTGAGCATTTACTGCTCTAGGGCTTTGCAGATCTAAGCCTGTATTTTTGGACCTTGCCTCAGACTCTTGTTTGAAAGAAACACAAATAATTTTGCAGCACTTGCAGTATTTTGTGTGAACTGTACAGTGTGTAATCTGGCAAAATGCAATCAGTTTAACTTCTCTGATTCATCTGTGCTGTTTTGACACATTTCAGATATTGCAGCAGAATGTTTCTTATTAACATTTTTTAAGTAGTCATTTTGTTTCAAAAAAAAGATTTATTTTAGCAAGGAGAAATTTGTGACCTAAATTGACCCTGGTATACACAAAAGGCTTTGTGTTTTGTTTAAACCTTGAATTTCACAGCTAACCGTTTTGGGCATATTATTTACCTGTTTTTTACTTCAGTTTTCCCTGTTTAAGCGAAAGCCACTGACAGGCCAGAAGAATGTGTGCAGCGGAAAGGAAGATAGATCTGGAAATCCATTACAGAGTCAACAAGAAAAAGAAAAGGAAGCTGTATCTGGTGAAGACAGTAAAGATGAAAATCAGAATCATACAGTGGAGGATTCCAGGGAAACTGTGACTAACCAGGACAGAAGGATGAAATCTTCCACTTGTCTATTACTCTAACACTGTTATAGTACGTAAGAATGTGACAGTCTTAAAGCACATAGTGCAGTTTTTACTTGAAAACAGTTATGACTCACTAGAGATGTTGATGGTTGCTTTTTTGATTAATTTGATTGTTGTGATTTTAAACATGCAGACCATTTGCTTGATATTTATTGGTAATTTTAATAGTTGCAGTTGATCTGCTTGTCCGCATCTTGCTGGGGTTCTGTGGCCTTAACTGTTAGTGTTGTAAAACAAAATATATTTTTTTATGTGAAAACTCGAATACAGTCATTTCATGTGTTTTGCTAAATAATTTCATTCTTTTTCAATCTACAGAGTACCACTTTCAGTATGATACTCTTGCAAAATTGTAATATTTGATGTAAGATATTATTTGGTTTAAGAACCTAGGTAAGAATATTGACGTTCACATTTTGAAGAGGGTACTCAGTCACTTAGAAATACATATACCTCTTTCTGTTTTGACTTAATAAAATAGCAATAAAATTTTCAACTTAACATGTGGGCCATTATTGAGGAAGTTAAGTATGTGCCTAATTTCATATATGGCAGTGGTTCCATTTGAAACAGTACCTAAGAGTAGTCTAAGCATTTACAGAGAATTTAGTCCAGGTGAATAAGAAATAGAACCCTTACCATGATGAATCTCATTCAGGGTCTGTGTTTGCCCCTAATCTGAAAACTAAGCATGTTAAGATGTGCTTAGTTTTTATGAGTATGCACAAGTTCTGGCATAGATATAGAATAAAGAAATATTTCTAAACTGAGTACTTTTCAGAATACTTTACAAGGAATAGATGTTCTTTGTAGAAAACCTAGGAAGATGTTATTAATTTCACTGACATATGAACATGTTTTAATATGCATTTGGCCATACCTTGCCTTTGCATTATCAGTTTTCCTACTTTCAGAGTTGCCTAAATTTTATATAACATAGTTAGAAGTGTCTAGAGTGGTGTTGGACCTAGAAGTTGACTGAGCTGGATGCTTTGTCCCTATAAATACGGCATGTGCCCAGATTCTTTCACGGGGGCTCTTCAGTGCTACAGTAAGTGTCACATTAAAAACTGGATGCTTTTGCCAGAGTTGATTAAGATCCTTTGGTTTCTGTTATTTTTCTTTGGAGTGCTTGAGTTCTGCAATGAACCTTCCATGAGCTTTTTTATCTTTCCTGCCAATGTGCTTTATATTTACATGTTTTCTTGTTTTCCTGAGTGCACATGTCATTTCTGTTCTACTTGGATACTGTTGTGAAGAGCAAAGAAGTGGAAAAGGAGAAATAAAGTAAATAGCATCCTCATTAATTTGAATAAGCTTTAATTATTTTTTAAGGGAGATCACAGAAATTGTTACTGTAAGGACAATTTATTTTTTTAAACTGTGAAGTAATTTAGTGAAAAATACTACTTTAATGAAAAATATTAAAGTGGGAATTACCCTTAAATCTAATGCTACAGAAGTTTATGCAATGCATTCTCAACTGTTGTACATCAAAGCAGTTTCAGGGACTTGTACATTTATCTTGTCCATACACTTCATTTAAGAAGAAGCAGGAACAAATTAATCCATTCAGTTGTCTTTTTTACATGTCTTCCTCGGTAATAAAAAAGATTAAACAAATAAAACAAGTTACATGTACATGTGTATCAATTTAGAGGGTCTTTTTTAACAAGTTCACAATACTTGTGATAAAGAAGTAAGGGGGGGTTTATTACTGAAAAGCTTTCATCAACTAATGAGTAGAAAAAAGTTGTAGAAACATTTACAATACATTTTTCTCGGGTTTTGCTTACTTTCCCAAAGATAACTGTATCAACTTAAATCTTTATTTCTGGATATCACCGCCCTGTCGTACAACTGAGATTGTGCTTTACAATTGCCGCTTTTCTAAAATTTCACCACCGAACCCACCAGTAGGTGGAGTTTGTGCTCCTCCAAGGTGTAACTGTCTCATCCCACCCAGCCTCCGGAGCCAGGCGTTTTCCTTCCCCCGGCCCCTAAAAAGCTGTTAGAGATACTATACTCACTCTCTATCAAATTTTCTGATTCAGAATTCCCTGAAATTTTATGTTTTCTGGCATATCGCTTTTGGCTTTAAAGTACTCTGGTGCCTTGACGTGTTTATATAGTGTATTCTGAAAGTTTTAGAGTATTTGTAAAAATATAAAGACTGATAAATACGATTACTCGTGTATTTCTCTATGTATACATAGATGTTCAGTGGTCAAATTCTGATACATAAATGTAAGTCTAGGTATACATATCTGATCTAAAAAGAACTACTATTTGTGCATTTTGCATACATCTATATACATATATGCACTGATACATACATGTGTGTATATATATACACAACGATACATGTGTATGTATGTGTGTGTGTATGAATGATCAAGCACATATACCTGACCTCCTGAAATTTCCATTTCATCCATATATTTACATATGCCTGTTTTCGGATTTCCGGGAAGCACAGGGTTCACTTCTGCAGCTGCTCTTCCTGTGCCCATTCGTGATGGCTGCAGTAGAAAAGGAGAGAACATGCCCTTTAGACAGTCTTTTACGTACCCAAAGATTATAACAATATCTCAAATGAACTTTGTGCAACTCCTTCCAGGAAATAGTTGTATAATATGCAAACTACGTCCAGTCTTTGTCTCTGGGGAAGATTTTAAGTCATGCTGTTGACATTAGGGTAAATTAAGTAAATTGACTTAGTATCATAACAATAAACCACTGTAAGTCCTGATAATCACGTAGACACAAGCTCATCTTACAGCACTATTGATAAACTAAGTAGGGGTTCACTTAAAATGTTCTCATAAATAAGACATTAACTTCCGCAGCTTTTGACAACTGGCTTTTGACATCTATCATTTCTGACATTTACTTAGTATATTGGAAATGCTTTCTTGCACACGAAGCCCGTTCTGTATCGATTTCTGTTGAAGCTGCTGGCCAGGCTCCTTGCTGACCCAGAAACGGGTGGTTCTGAATGGATACACTACTGCTACCAGTACTACTATCCCTACACTCTACACCTGCCACCACTGCTGATACTACTACCACTGCTGTGTGCCTCTAATACCCCCAGGTGAAGGAGCAACACTTCACTCAGATTTATGACGTGCACCTAGCAGCATGGATGCTTAACAACATAGAAAAAAATAATGTGCCTAGAATATCTGAGTTAGCAGTGGAAAGGAAATCTATTTCAGTTAGATATTAAAATCCAGTATTGAGCACATTTTAAAATACCCAAATAGTGTACAGGAAAATGATAACCATTTACTGCATCCTTGGATGCTATTTTCTCTCTTTAAAATATAAATAAACTATCTCTAAGTTCCCTCAGAGTGTTTTTAAGAGCTGTATTATTTATACTATTCACTGCTCACAGGGGTTTGCAACATTTTCACACCCTGTTATGTCTAAATTCCTTTAAGAACATAAATAGTGTCCTGGTTAAGTGTGATGAGGCTACTATCAGTGGTGAGAACTGGAGAAATTAATGCTTTGGTAGTAGGTCTGCTTCTCTCAGTATCTTGTATTGATGCGGTCTCAAACTTCACACCTATTTGCCTGCTAAGACTGGGCTGGAATTACATTTTAATCACAGTATGTAATTACCAGTCATTTTTTCAGGACCAGATAATAATGATTTAACGAAAACATTGCAAAATCTAAATCTGGCTAAATTGTTGTTCTTTTGTTTGCACGCAAAGAAATCTTTCATTTTCAAGCCCATTCTCATTTGATGTTGAAACAGTTTAGACACAGCTGTTTCCAGTCACACTCATCAAAAGCTGAAGAGATACGAGCAGTTAGAATTTTAAGAGATATTAACAGCTCTAGAGGAATTAAAAATACAGAGGCTTTGTTCTTCGGTATATCTATTAAACATTAAACCATGCATCTGCTGGTACACTGCACACTATTCTTAAAAATATTTATGCATCAGTCAGCACCTAACGAGGAATGCAATATGGTCTTCCCCCCAAAATTTCTGGTTTGCTGCCTGCTTCAGACACTCTGTGAGTAGGACACGTGCACCCCGCCAGATGGAAGGGGGAAAAGGCAACTGGTGTTCTTGAAGACTTGCTACGTACGTATGCTATACATACACTGTGTATGTGCCTGACCCGGGCTTTCATGTTGACATTTTCCATAGTAAGGTTTTTGGTAGTGGAGAAATGGAGGGAAAGTTAGTCTGGCCATCTCCTTTGTGCTGCTGCTGGAAGGGAGGGCACGAGGCCACCATTAACTGGGAAAACCCAGGGAAACTTCTTCAGGTCACTGGCGCAGGGAGCACGGAAGTGCTCAGGGATGGAACGCACAGACAGAGCATGCTGCCCAGAAGAGTATCACCTTGTTTCCTTAAAATATGTTATTTCTACAGCCAAGGCAGTATATTCTTTTGTATTTTTGTCAAGGAGTGTGCTCTTAAGGTTTAGGTCTGACCTAAGAAAGGAAATTATTAGGATATAATGTAAGATTGTTGTTTCATGCAAGAAACTATTTGATCATTAGCTCTGTTATTTAAGCTTATAGAACAATAATTTCCATTGGTCTGCACCCTTGTGACATTTTTAGCCAGTGATGCCTGCTTGCAGGCTGGCCTCCAGTGTTTCTTTTATGTCTGTCATCTTAGGAAAACCAGCTTTCTATTAGAAAACATTAACGTATCACTTAAAAATGCAAAATGAGTGAAGTCTCTTTGACAAGCACGCTATCTGCAGGTGATGTGCCTTTTGAAAACGGCACTGAGAGAAGCAGCTGCTCTGCGTGGACACCCGTGCTGGCAGGGAGGTTTCACAGGCACGTGCTGACAGCAGCGGCACGGGAAGATCGAGGAATTTTGCCTGTCATTCCCCAGGAAGAGCTCTACGTGACACCCAACCACCTGCCTCCTTCTCTCCATATCTTCCCCTGACTCTTTTCTTCCTTTTTCCCTCTCAGCACCTCTGGTTCCTCACCACAGCAGAGCTTGTCTGCCGGTCTGTTACCTCCGCAGGTCAGTCCCTGTCTTGGCTTCTCCCTCTCCTGGACTCTTTGTCAGAGCTTCAGAAACGCCCCAACACGGGGGTGCAGCCCGTTACTGTCACTAAACTTCATAAGAAAGTAATTCGTAAACTTCAAGAATTGGAAGAATTCTGCAGAATAATTGCCTTTTTTTTTTTTTTTTTGCTTTACTATTATTTTAGGACTGTCTCTATTTCTGCAGGTATTTACACAAGTAGCTTGAAGCATTGGAGCACTCCCATTCAGTAAGGCTATTCACCGGGCTAAAAACACTGTGTAGTTTGGAGTGGGCCCTCAGTTTGTCATCCTCTTACCATGACTAATCGAATCTTAGCTGAGGATTCCAAAACTTAATTACATGCAGCTGGGTTAGTTTGAGTTTTTTCCCCCTTAGCATTCCTTTATTATTTGGAGAAAAATTATTTGATTGCCAAACATTATTAAAAACTGTACTTCAATAAATTTCTCCCGTCCATCAAAAGCTGTATTTTTATTATCCCTCTAACTGTAGTTAAGGTACAGCTATTCTGGTACAGAGTAATAAAATTATACTTCAGAACTGCTATTTAAAAAAGCATGAAAGAGATATTATGTGTTTAAATTAACTCCTTGGCATAATAAGAATATATCTTTAAGTCTCCAAGAGCAGTTAACTTTGCTTTGGGTCTTATTGTTTATTCAGCTAATACATTCTCACACACTTTCATCCTGTACTGTTGCTTAATTTCAGTTTTGAAAGTTTCCTTTATTTAATCTGGGACTGCATTTCATTTACCTCTGAATAGTCAAAACCTGCGAATCTTCACTGAAAAGCACACTGGTTATTTCTTGTGCAATGCCAGTAGTACCTGGAACTCCAAATAACCACAAGCTTAAATATTTGGAATTTTTTTNNTGAAAATTGAAAGCTGAACTGTGAGGAAAAAATGACCAGGACTATGCTTTCAAATTCAGTAAATGTGACATTTCTTTAATACATTCCTAGTTCCAAATGCTTTCTCCTATGAAAAGGTCCCTTAAGAAAACCACTTTAGAAAAATCTAATTTGTGTTACAAATTCAAAAAGTTTTTTAAAAATGCCTTGAACTTGTCTTTCAAGCCCCAGTCTTTTGGGTGGTTTCACATAGCTGTCCTTCTAACAAAGATGTAGAATAAGGGTTACAGTGCAGAGAGAAACTCCAGAGCCAGCTTGCATCGGAATGAATGCACACCTCAGTACTCACATGTTTACCAGGCTAATGTCAAACAGTCCGCGAAGGATACATTCACACTGCCAGTTACGCTCACACTTACATCTAAATTTGAGCTGTAAATTGCAGACTGTGTAAACTCTTAAATCTCTTGCCTTTCTCAGGGCAGCTAGAACGCCAGGCGCTGGATGCTAGAGGAAAGCCAGCATCCCAGGCGAGATAGCACACAATGTACATTGTGGAGGCTTTGCAGAAACCCATGCAGTCAGCAGCGAAGACGTAGTGAAAACCAGCCTGAAAACACCCGTGGTTAAGCTGTTTGAACAGANNGAATNGCGCAAACACAATCAGGAGCAACACAGAAGCAGTTTAAAAACTCGTCGATTCCAGTGGATCAACTGGGCTGCATGGCCGTACCAATCTGGNCGCCACAGCAGCCGGCAGCTGATTGCACCTACCACTGACGACTTAGCTGCTCACCAGGGCAGGCCAGCCAGATATGGAGGATTTGTCACCGCCACCAAGTTTCTGTACGGTGACAAGGCAGTTTTAGATTACTGGAAAAGGCTACCCAAGAGAGGGGCTGTGAGCCCTGAGCTTTCGACGGCATTGGGACAGCTGGTGGAGGGGCTGCAGCTGCATTAAGACTGCTGCTGGCAGCTGCTTCTTGTGCAACGCTGTCATACTAGCAGAGACCTTATATTCTTAGGAAGAACGTCTCAGTGAAGGCCAGTGTTTTGGAAATGGGCAGCTAAAAGGACTTACACAAAGAGAAAGCAAGAAATACCTGGCCCGTTAAATCTGCTTCGGGTACCTCTGTTGTTGCAGCACATCTGCGTGCTGAGCTTTTACCAAAGCCTTGCAGCACCGATAAACTACAGAGATCATCACTATTTACTACAGACTCCTAACCTTTTGGCTTAATCTTTTCTATGATATCTGTGCTAGTAGCAATAGCCTAAAGCATTCCTTTTTCCTTATTGTTTTACTTTCAGAGTAATGTTAGTCTTTTTAATCTCTCCTCACATGGAAATCTTACCTTTCCTCAGGCTGTTAAACTGCAATGGCTCAGATGATACTACCATAATTTTGTTAGTTTTTTTTTTTTTATCAAGGTGATCAAAACTATTTATAAAGAAATATTCCTTTACTTACTAGATAATATTCCGCTATTTGTCTGTGCTTTGCTGCAAACACTGCAGCACGCGGGTGGGACCCTAGGATCTCCCTTGGGGTCTCTCCCCCTGACTGCCCCAGCGTGCGAACTCTTCACTGGCGGCACGCTCGCTGGGGCCGGCGCTCTCCCGCACCTTCACCAGGTTATCATGCGCGTTAGATGCTACCGCTAATGGTGGATAGTGAAAAAAAAAATAATACAAGACTAGCTGTAGGCAAGCTGCAGGGTTGACAGATCTCAAACTTAAAAGCGTTAGAACATTCAATACCCTGCCTGAAGCCCTCGCTTCCATAGGCTAGGAGGGACTGGGGAATTTGCTTTCATCTGCAAGGCAGAAAAAAAGCTTCTAGTCTTTGTGGTTATGGAAGAAAGCCTGAAAATGTGACCCCACGACACCCTAGCAGCTCAAAAAGTTAATGGGGAATGTGAAGGCTTCAAACTTGTTTCTTAATCTCATGACTTGAGCATCTGACTCACGACTTTTGAACATTTCAGACTGGCCATCTCCGAGCTGCTGAGCAACCACAGCCGTTCATTTCGGAAAGCGCAGGCCCGTTTCCCTGCGCTGCTGCCCGCAAAACTCTCCAGGGCTGCGCCGCGGCCACCGCCACCCGGGATGGGATGGGATGGGACACGAGCGACAGGACAAGGGGCAATGGGCACAAACTGAAGCACAGGAAGTTCCAGCTGAACACGAGGAAGAACTTCTTCCCTCTGAGGGTGACGGAGCACTGGAACAGGCTGCCCAG
>Ga0065711_1029189_pt1 | contig 37204 bp, 15 predicted proteins | sample Hoacrofraction12_FD_59098 | JGI IMG/M metagenome (GOLD analysis project Ga0065711, IMG submission 59098) | Hoatzin crop microbial communities from Cojedes, Venezuela - Epithelial fraction 12 v2 (version 2) | ecosystem: Host-associated > Birds > Digestive system > Esophagus > Crop | place...
TTCCATCCTCCTTGTTGGTCCGGGAGCGTCCTCCCCGCCGGGCTGGTCCCGCCGCTCCGGCCGCCGTTCACCCGACTCCAGGCGAGTCTTTCCCGGGTTTCGGCACCACTTGTTGCCTTTGTTGGCGTGGTGACCTGGTTCAGGAACGGCACGGCGACCCCCAGTCCCAGAGCAGCGTACAGCTGCTTGGAGGACTGGGCAAAGTAGAGGCTTTGTCCGCAGTGTCTCCATACTTCTTCTCATGTCCCTGGTGAAGTGTCACGTTTCTTTCAGCACAGACAAAATGCAATTGGGAATCCAGGCAGAACTTGTGAGGGAGACATGCTATTTCAGTTGGGTTCTTATGCTGCTCACATGCCTCATTTCATTTGTACTCGTCAATTTAAGATAGCACACCTGGAAAAGGGAGCAAGCCACTGAATTTCCATGCCCAGCCAGACAAAAACAGTCTTAGGCAGAGAGTAATTCTTCAGCTGTAGTTTGCAGCTAAACAGTGCTTCCTATGCTGCAAAGTTATATTTATGGTCTCCTCTATGATCTTTCTTAAATAACACAGAATTTGGAGAAATTTACTGAGGTTTCTGAACTGCCTGAAGCTACTGATGAGGGAAGATAAAATGAATATATTTGTATGTTTCATAATATCTTCATCAAATAAACTCTGTGAGGGTTTTGCTCCTCAGGAGCACAACACTGCAACAGAACAACTTCCAGGGAGAAGAAAAATATTTTTCACATTTTACCCTTGTTGATGTTTCAATTCTATTACAGTAGCAGTTGCTAATTGCTAAATAATACAAGTGACTTGTCAGAAGTTTCTATGAGCATGTTATTATCTCTGCTGAAAAAGGGAGATTAGCTTAGCACTTCAGTTACAGGACCCAGGTAGGATTTCTAACAGAAAAATGTTGACATGTATAGCACAAAATTTTCTCTTAAGGCCAGATATGTATGGGAATTATCATTTTGATTCTCAATATGAAGTAGCGCCAGAATATAGATACAAAGTCGGCAGTGTTGAAACATTAACTATAAAGCTATCAAATTTATGAATTACAGATATTTCTTTCCTTTTGTTTCAAACTAATTTCAAGAGAGTTTTTTGTTTGCTTTTTTTTCAAATGTTCAAGCATGCAGCAAAAGCTCTCCATTCTCAGATATTAACTGGTTACTAGATTAAATTAATGTTTGAATAAAATTTTTTGTCAGACTCATAGTACATAATATTATGTTAGAAGCAGCATGTAATTAAGGTATTTCCTTTAACAGTAATGAAAGATTTTACCAATCATGAAGTCATAATAAAAAACCCTGTTGTTTGTGCTATTTATTTTGCAAGTATGAAGTTTTCTACTCTTTTTTTCCATTTTGTAAACATTCAATTATTCTGATCAAAAAAATCTGACTGTGGCACTAGAGACACAATCCTGTCCCTGCAAAAAAGATTAAAGCACACAGGTGTCTGTGATTAAGACCATGGTTCACGTCTTTAATTATGATGTCTTCTGTAGATTCCTAACTAGCCATTAGTTTTTCCTGTTCTGTTATGTATCCCGAATCTCTTTGCATCTCTCACTTACCTCTTTGATCTCTACTTCTAGCATAGAGTTATTCTCTACAATGTATCACCAGCTTTCCAGCGCCCTTAACATCCATCTTCCCTACCTTGTCCTGGCTTTTTCACAAAAGAAAATTACAAAAAAATGCCATCAGAGGGAGACCACAACACCAGTCTTGACTCTGAACGTGGCAAACATTTTTTTAATCTAATAATTCAAAGGAATCTCTTTGCTTTATATGATAGCCATATGCCATGAAGAACACATGTTTTGTTTTGGGGCAAAAAGATACGGGAAGTAGAGAGGGGCTGTCCATACTGATGGAGATTGTTCGTTGTCCCCAGGTTATATGATTCATTTCCCAGAGACTGAAGGATCTGAGGTTTCCTCCTGGTACGCACTTCTGCAAAAGTAGATCACAGGCTGGCCGTCTGGTAGTGAGATTACTGCAATGGCATGATAAACTGATACTATTCCCAAGTATGAATGAGAGACAGCCCTCAGAAATGCAAATCCAGCCAGATATCATGAGCTTCATACACAGGAGGTTTTATAGTTTTTAATGTCATTTTTGTCTGATCTTTATTCAATATCCAAATACATACAGGCTTTTATTTTTAATTACAGACTGAGCTTTTTTCATCAGCTCAGCAACCCAGCTGGAATAGATTTTCGAGATATTTCAGCAACCAGCAACTCTCATTCCCGTGTTCACTGACAGATAGTCAGGAGAGCTTAGCACTGAAGATAAGATCTCCTTAGTCATTGCAGCCAGTTTTCTGCCCTTGCAGGCAAACAGGGCACGAAAATCCCCTTCATAAACTTGTTTAATTCAATTCTAAAAATGTGAAAATGTTTTCTTCCTGTTACGCTTTCTGGAAAGTTGTTCCAGGAAGGTCTGCGGATAGATTTGTTTCATTAGCTTCAGTGTTAAAAGATACTCGTGTCTGGTTTATTACTCCCTGCTGTTCTTGTGCAAGCATTGCTCTTTAGCATAAACAGTTTTATCTGCTCTTAACATTTAACCCAGCATATATTTTTAAGCAGCTGTATATTTGCTCAGCCTGCATTTTGCCAGGCCAAATGAGGAAAGCCTTTTACACTCTGTCTGATCTCAGTGGTGCTATTCTGGACCTTTTTCAATCGGAAGTCACTCTCCTTGAGCATTGTTGACAAGCGTTATGTGACATACCAAGGATGAAGTGTCACGAGCACCTCCTACAACAGCACTGATGCCTCACTACTTGTACAGCTAATACTGCCTAGTATTGTATTTTGTTGTTTATTACTGATAGCTTGTTTTTGCCTCCCATCACGATCTTTTCCATTCATTACCTTCTAACTTGCAGCACAAGTTTCTCTTCACTGTCTCCAAATCGTTGATTCATCTAAGTTTTCTTAGAGCTGTGTGGTCCTTGTGTAGACCATGAAGAGATATAAGCACTTCCAGTGACGGTTCAGAACAGAACTGCTTTCTGAAGATGCCTCTTTCTATCTCTTTTTATTGGCTTCTGGGCAACAGACTTCTTAAGTAGCTGAAGTGAGGTGCCTGAGTTAAAGATGATAGATACAGATCTGAGTACGTGGCACCTGGTCCATTCCCTGTGATCCTTGTCCTTAGGATCTTCAAGTTCCTGCTGTAAGTGCTGAAGATCCCCCTCAGTATCAACTGTGCCTCTTCGTTTTGTGTCATCAGCAAGTTTGTCAGCACAAGGTATTCATGGAAACATTGAAAATGATAAGGCTGAGATCTAATTCACAGCAAAGTCTGCAAGAAATCTGTTTGCATACTTCCTTTCAACACTTACATACTGCAGCCTCCTCTTAACCTATCTCCTTAATGTCCGCCATTTTTTTGTCCCACAGTGAACTAGATCACATTTGTCTGTCTTCTTAAGTACAGGTATTACTTTTAGTACTCTGCAGACATCTGGGACACTACTCTCCAGACAATGGACATGGAACACTGCGCTAGCTGTGTAGCACTATCCAGTACCTGTAATTTTGGGCAGCAGTGTATGAGACATTGATTTCAGCAGGACTTGTGGAACAACTGCTCCATGTGCCACCATGCCGGCTGTGCCAATCACCTGCAGAATGATTCCTTATAACAAATTTAAAATCTGCAGTAAAAGACAAAAAGTCATCATTATTTAAGTGCCACAAAATAAATCAGGGGAAACAAACTACCAGTGTCCTGGATTTCCTTTTTTTGTTAAACATGAGAAACATTTATTACACAAAGTGTTAGAAAAACCTTGCTGCAGAATCTGCAAGTTGATGTAGCAGCATTTCCAAGGCTTCGGAAGATAGCTATCTTTGATCAAAATTCACTAATGTCTTGGGGTTTTGCTTCCACTTAAGTTGAGAAAATTTCCATTGCCATTATCTGTCCTGCTTTTGTCCCCAAATTCAACATCATTATCTGCATTGACAATTGAAGCAAGTGCTCATTTAGCTTTGAGGACTTTCCAAGATTATCTTTAATCTTGACCTTCTTAAAAATTTCTTTTTTTCTTGCTTTATTTTAATTAAAATGGTTGAAAAATGTTTGCTACTGTTTCAAATAACCTCTGAAAGCTCTGGTAGAGCTTGGCTTCTGTCCTCTTGAACTCTTGAAATATGACTGTTTATTCTAGCGTTTCAGTGGGAGGTGACGGCTAACCTCTTCTGAAAATCTAGCTCCAGGAGTGAGTTCCAAGTTCATAAAAATTCTAGCCTAAGTCCTGAAGTATTTTCAAAAGCATGCAAGAGTTGAAGAAGGTTAATTACCAATGACGGTCAGGTAAGTCATTGAGATGTTTTTGAAATTTTTATCCAGGGTGTAAAGAGTGTGAGTCATGTAATCTGAATCTTTTGTAGGTACCTAATTTTGTATACAATGAAGAACTACTTATTTATACCTTCTGTATTTTCAAGTATAAAAAGGCTAAAATTTTCTAGAAACAGCCTTCCATATGTACTTACGATCAGTATCATTTCAGTGCACAAGTTCCTTATTTACAATTTCACACTTTTGTTTTGAATTGATACAAAAATTAAAACATATCAGCTTGTAACATTTTCGCTTGCTGATTCCCCTAAAAATTGTCAAAATTTGTTTTATTACAAATTAGTAAAAATTATCATATTTTAGAATCAAGAACAGAAACGATCAAATCCATCTATTAAATCTTTTTGGGATTTACACTAACAATTTTAAGACTGTTCCTTGAAACTCGTTTGAGACATTATTTAAAATGAGATACTGTTTCATGATTCTACGTTCTGGATTATTACTGGTGAACCAGCTGCAAATGTCCTGTCTCTTTTAGTAAAGACAATATGTTTTACTTCTGTTTCATATATAACCACTAGCAGTAAAATGGAGATTTAAAATGCTTTTTAAAATGAGGTCTCTTGGTATTTCTCATTGAGTATGTACACTATGATGATTCTGATAGTTAGATAAACACTAAATAGACTTTTTCCTAAAGTACAATAACTTTATTGAAATTAGAAAGTAGAATCTGACATAGTCTCAATGTTATATAAAGACAAAGCAATTAAATACCAAGAGTGCATAAAGGAAAGACTGCCTGCCTCTACACAATCTGCATTCACTGGGATGGAGAGCACATTCTGCCAGTACCAACACACATGCAGGTGTTATGGATGCTAAAGTATTGCCCTTACGGCAGGAGTAAATCACTGAAGTTTGGGTCACTGATCCTTCATCCATTGGTGTAGAATAAGAATGACACAGAAGAGAAGATTAGTTCGACAGCTTCCATCTTGTCGAGGAACCAAAGTGGGAGCCAGTGGCTATTTTATTAAAAAGTACTAATATCTGCACAAGAAAAGAAAAGAAGTTTTATGTGCAGATCTTTTTCTATTTTGTGTTATGTGAATATGACATAGGGGATGGCTGCCCTGTGCTGCCTTTGGGAGATGCCCTGTCATTCCCAACCCATGGGACATGTTCTGTTTATGTCCATACTCCTAACACCTCACTCTGCTTGGTGAAGATATGGCATGCTTATCTGGCACATGACAGGAGTGGATGTCCCTGCTTTGGCTTTCCTGTAGTCCTTGTGCCATGACAAAATTGATTCCTTTTAATACACCCTGCCCTGAGAAATCTGCATCATACCCTGCATGGTGGCACTGGTATGCTCTGCACATGGAGGGGCGAGTCTGAAACGACCAGCCCCTCACCCCTCACTGAGGTCCTTCTGCCTCCTGCTGCACCTGTGGGGCGGTGCCTGGGTTTGCTTGGACTGGAGTGGTTTTGACCATCTGCATCTCACACCATGTGGCAGAGATGGGCACTAACCTGCTGCTACGGCAAGCGTGGAGTCAGGGATCTTACCCCACTCCTGCAAGAAAGGTGGGGGTCCCTACCTGTGTGCTCCTTTTTACCCTCCCCAGACTCCCAGATGTCAGTCAAGGCCATGGCCATGGCCCAACTCCACTTTACCCATACAGAGATGCAGTTTCAGCAGATGGCTGTGAGTGACTGTTCTGCAGGTATAGAACAACCAGGCATATCCTCTTAGCCAAACCTACCCTCTTCGGTGCAAAGAGGCCACATTCCTAGATCCATGTAAATATCTGGCAATTGCCCAGCAGCACCAGCACAAGTCCTTCTGATGCCCTACTTCCTTGGTCAAAAAGGTGACCATGGTCCTTCACTACCCAGTTGCTCTCACTGACTCACTCAGATTAAGGTGAGAAAAACTCTTATTGGCTCAGATGTAACCAACTTACAAAGCCAAATTTCTCTTTTAACTGCAGCCCTGCCAAGAAGGACTTGGAAGTACTGGTGGATGAAAAGCTGGACATGAACCACCAATGTGCGTGCACAGCTCAGAAGTCCAACCCTATTCTGGGCTGCATCAAGAGAAGAGTGGCCAGCGGGACGAGGGACGGGATTCTGCCCCTCTACTTCGCTCTGCTCAGACCCTACCTGGAGTCCTGCGTCCAGCTCTGGAGCCCTCAGCACAAGAAAGACATGGAGCTGTTGGAGCAGGGCCAGAGGAGGCCACAAAAATGATCTGAAGGCTGGAACACCTCTGCTATGAGGAAAGGCTGAGGGAGTTGGGGCTTTTCAGCCTGGAGAAGAGAAGGCTGCGGGGAGACCTTATAGCAGCCTTCCAGTACCTCAAGGGGGCCTATAAGAAAGATGGGGACAAACTTTTTAGCAGGGCCTGTTAGGAAAGACAAGGGGTAATGATTTTAAACTAAGGGAGGGTAGATTTAGACTAGATATAAGGAAGAAATATTTTACTGTGAGGGTGGTGAAACACTGGCACAGGTTGCCCAGATAGGTGGTAGATGCCCCATCCCTGGAAACATTCAGGGCCAGGTTGGATGGGGCTTTGAGCAACCTGATCGAGTTGAAGATGTCCCTGCTTGTTGCAGGGGGGATTGGGCTAGATGACCTTTAAAGGGCCTTTCCAACCCATTCTATGTTTCTATGGAAATTAGGTGCTTGCATAGGCACACCCTGAGTCTCACAGCTGGATTCCCCTCTTCTTAGAGGAGCCATTATGTATATTTTTTTCCTGTACTGATTGTAAGCACAGTGACTACCAGCAAAATTGAAATTATAATATTTTTTCTACATCCTAAAAATGCTGTAATGGAAATTTCCATGGAAATTCAGTTCTTACAGAAGGTGATTTTCAGTGAGACTGTTACTTATTCAATTTTCCATCAGGACTGATTGATACTGAGTGGGTGGCAATCAAGTAACCTGCCAAGGTCACACACTGAGTCGTTGCTTTCCCTAAAACTGCATCCCAGCATCCTGCTGACTAGCAGTCCTTCTCTATAAAGGCAGCCTCCACCTGGTAGGAATTAATAGAAATGGTCATATAACTACCAACCACTGAGAAGAATGGAACAACATTTAATAGTCCCCACATTAATGGATCTAGTTTTCAGGTGAATACTAAAGAAAGGCAGAAACAATTCTGTTGGCTGGATTACTGAATAGCGCTTTCTTCTGAGGTGATCGCAGTCACATTATTTTGTTGTCAAATTTAACATTTTCAGTGCACTTTTAGAAAGCATTCTGAAAGATTTTTTTAAAGATTAGTAAGAGTTTAGGATTAAAAGCGTAGCCCTGTGCTCTTCTTTTTCATGGCCTACTTTGATAAAGAAGAATGTTTATGTTGCCCAGTGTAAATTAAAAGGTGTAGAGGAGTGACATTCCTTTATCTGTGCTTCTTGTGATGAAATTATTTCTTGTATTCTTAGTGGTGCCTCACCTCCTGCTGCCCAGGTATGCTGGTTTGCCCCATACGAAGTCTGAATGTGAAGAAAATTATACTTTTGCCATTCAGACAAGAATAACTGAAGTGGATTTTTTTAGTCAGAATTGCTGGAAATATTTCATGCCACGTGATTCTTGCTTGTGCTCAGAATCACCTACTAAATGGATAAGAAAAGGGTAGTGAAGGCTGTAAGCACATTAAGAGAAAATAATTGCAAAATGTTTGATTATGTCACTCAGTGGCAGTGTAAGCATACTGTGAAGCTATATATCAGCCTATGGTTCCAAAATCAGGGATGATGCAGAGAAAATTAAATGATCTCTTTCAACAGTAGAAGAATAACATAAACCAAAAATAAGAAGAACTTGACACAGGTTATAATCACTAAATGGTTTAGATTAAAAAAAAATATGTTTGCCAGGTGGCTTTACAGCATGACAAAACAGAGAGATACAAACTCAGAAAACTCACCTACCAACTTAGAAAACATCCTCTACAATGCACAGCAGCACCTACAGATGCAGGACCCATTGTCCCATTCTTCATGTACATAGAAAAGATGTAAAAGAAGCCAAAAAAGATTGTGATCAGAAACAGTTGCAGGAAACCTGCTACTTCTTGTTCCGGGTCTTTATATGCTGCCATGCTGTGGTGGGTTGACCCTGTCTGGGTGCCAGGTGCCCACCAAAGCCACTCTGTCACTCCCCTCCTCAGCTGGACAGGGGAGAGAAAATATAACAAAAGGCTCATGGGTCCAGATAAGGACAGGGAGATCATTCAACAACTACCGTCACAGGCAAAACAAACTCGAGTCAAGGAAATTAATATATTACCAATCAAATCAGAATAGGATAATGAGAAATAAAAAAATAAATCTTGAAACATCTTCACTCCACCCCTCCCTTCTTCCCGGGCTCAACTTCACTCATGATTTCTCTCCCTCCTCCCCCCGAGTGGCACAGGGGGACGGGGAATAGGGGTTAGGGTCAGTTCATCACACCTTGTTTCTGCTGCTCCTTCCTCCTCAGGGGGAGGACTCCTCACACTCAGCCCCTGCTCCAGCGTGGGGTCCCTCCCTTGGGAGACAGTTCTCTACAAACTGCTCCAATGTGAGTCCTTCCCACGGGCTGTACCTCTTCACAAACTGAGGGGGACTGAAGGGGGACAGCCTGTCTCACCATGGTCTGCTCCACAGGCTATAGGGGAATCTCTACTCCAGCACCTGGAGCACCTCCTCTGCCTCCTTCTTCACTGATCTTGGTGTCTGCAGAGTTATTTCTCTCCCATATTCTCACTCCTCTCTCCAGCTGCTGTTGTGTAGTTTGGGGTTTTTTTTTTGCTCTTCTTAACTATGTTATCCCAGAGGTGCTACCACCATCACTGATGGGCTCAGCCTTGGCCAGCAGCGGGTTGGTCTTGGAGCCGGCTGGTGCTAGTTCCATTGGACATAGGGGAAGCTTCTGGCAGCTTCTCACAGAGGCCACACCTGTAACTGCCTCACTATCAAAACCTTGCCACGCAAACCCGATACACGTGTTCACACTTTGCATTTCAAGCAGAGCAGTCCATGTCGAGGGTAGTGTCCAAGAGTCCCTCAAACCTAGAAACCTAGAAAACCATGCTCCTCAGCCAGATTCGAGTAGCACCGCGGCAGCTCATCACTGCAGGTGAGTTGGTCAGGGAGCTGTGTGCCTGCCAGAGATCTCTGCTCTGAGATTACTCTGCTTTTTCTGATAATCCTGCAGACCTGCAAATCAGAAGGTGGAAATACCAGTCATTTCCATGAAACCAACCTGTCACCCAGTGAAAAACTGCAGAAGAGAATGTTCAAAGATAAAACATATTTTGATATTCTGCTTTAATTCATGCACTTGTCCATTTACATGGCATTGACAGAACCGTAAGAATTGCTTTGTGGAAAGGAAAAGCTTTCTGTTTGGTAACAAACGAACTTGGTTCAAGCATAGAATAAAGAAAGTAGCCACTTTAAGTCTTTTTTCTTGACTAATTACAAGCAATGCTTTCAAATGCAAATATGCAAGTAAACAATGTCTCTCCTAGTGAAATTACAAAAAAAACCCGGGATTAGGACCCCTAATTCAGGCAATGATCTTTGGAAATGATGACTATAAACATCTGTCTGCCTGATATTCAAATCACTGTACTGTGCAATCACATAAAAAGCATTCACAAAGTGATAGGATGTGCCTGACTGGTTTGGAACATCTGCCTGATGAGCAAATCCTTATCACTGTTAAGCATCTCTTCTCTCAGCGTTCTGTTGTTTTAAATTCAAATCACCAAGATATGTTTCCTCAGAACAAGCATTTTACATAAATGAAATGTCACATAGTGTGTGATGAGTAACATCTCTCTTGCTCCAGAACAAGAACTAAGTATTGTCTTGTTACTCCAAATGATCTCTAGCAATTGCTGTGATTTAAAAATATACTATGTTGTATCTTTGAAACAGATATTTAATGTTAGATCTTACGTTTTCGCTTTATTTTCAATCACTCTTGAAGTTTGTTATGCATATACTTACGGAGGATTCTTATGACTAGAACAGTGTTTTCATAATTCAAGACACACTCTGTAAGTAACATTGTCACTTTAGAAACTCCGCTATAAACCAACCAAAATTAAGAAGAATATGGTAATCCAAGCTGTGTAGAAAAAACTACAGAAGTTTCAGACTAGTGTCATCTAAGGGATCTTTCAGACATCACAGTGGAGCATTTTAAACAGTTATACATGATTTTATCCATTTCAGCTAAAACTAGTTAACCATCTGAGAGATAATTCTCTCAGGAAGATGAAAAAGTAGAAATAGACTTTTTTCCCCACAAGCCTCTCCCTGTTGGGCTGCCTAGCAGTGCAGGAACTGCAGAAATCCCTCTAGTTCCAAAATAACAGATAGGGATCAATAAAGCTGCTTTACCAGGAAATCTTTGCGACTGGTGTGGAGGGCCAAGCCATTCCCCTTGCCATTCACATGGGTGCTCCAGCTGCTGAAGGTCTGGGGTGGTTTCAACTCATTTGCCATGTTGCTGCATTCAGAACTGTTTGATGTGGACAAAGAGCAGATTCAGAGGCCTCAGAGAAAAGCAAAAGTGAGGAAGCCAAGAATTTTAGATGCTGCCTGGGAATATCTTGCTAGTCATCTGCAGTCTAAACAACTCAAAACCCCAGCCTGTCTAGTGCACAGCGTGCTTTGCTGCAGTGAGGTATCAAAATCTATAACAGAATGTTTTACAGTGTTTAGTGGAGCCTTAGTTTCCTCCCATATAAACAGATTAACTAAAAACTGATCCTATCAAGGAAGTACAGATAATTTATTCATTAATACAGCCAATAAATAAGAATAAGTCCCTGTAGAGAACTTTTAATGAGAATCTCATCCCCTAAAAATATTACAGGAGAAAAAAAGAAGAGTAGCCTGTGATGTGTATAGACATAAGAATCCCCCAAAAACAAGCAGATCAAGAATGCCAACGACAAGCAGAAAGTCTGTTTAAAGTTACTTTGTACATTGGAGATCACTGATATAGGTCTTGTATCGTGGTTAAAAGACTAGTAGCCTTTTAAATCTGGGGTCAGTTAGATCATTTACCAACCACCTAGTTATCGGGTACAGCCTAATGGCCTGCTTGTAAGTGCACCTGAAAGTGCATTATTATTAATGCAACAGACAATGTTCAAAAAGTGTTTAAATGAAACAACTTGCTTGAAAAAGACATTTCCAGATTCTGAAATCTTTCCAGAGCTTTGTTCATTCAAAGACAATAGCTGGCAGGATGCCTGAGAAACTGAATGTGATAAAGAGAAAACTATTATATCTGGCACTTCTTTTGCGGGGAACTGTCACTTCTATGCCTCGTTTTTCTGCTCTGCTTGATAATGTAATAATTCTCATGAAAGGGATACGCAGAAATATAATGAAAAATGATATGATTGTGCAGTGAAAGATAAAGCTATTTGAAACTCCACGGTTTCAAAGTACTGCACAGTGCTTTAGCTGTGTGGCTCTCCGTTGAAGTCAACACGACTCATTTGACTCCAGATATTCACACTACCTTGAAAATTGAGCTGAGTTCAGTTGAGTCTTAGTCTCTGTCTACCTGGACATATCTCTAGGTGAGTCATTTCAGGCTCTGTGTGTGCATGGGGCAAATGCCACAGAACTGCATCTCAATTTTACTTCTAATCACAGACAAAACCCATTCAGAGAAGGGGGGTGATACTCTGGTGATAAAGGTTCAATTCCTCTTTCCTGTGCTGCAATAAATTTCTGCCACACCTGATTCTCTTTTAAAAATATGAAATATTAATGTATACAAAATGTTTCTAAATAATAAAAAAGTACAATCTGCAACTGATACTGGGATATTATTACTAATGCTGTTGTTATCCATCAGTCAACTACGGGCAAACTGCAGGTTTAATTGTAGGCATTCCTGGGAAATAATTCATTGAAGATTTAATCCAAATTGTACTAACTTTATCAGCAGGTTATTTTTACTGACTACAGCAGCCAGCTTTTGAACAAGCCCTTGATATCTCCCATTCAGTGCGTACATTGAGAATAGATCTACCTTATTTATTAAAAGAAGCACTGAGCAATTTTTTCTTAAGCAGTATTAGCAAGTAGCATTCAAATCTAGAAAATAACATCAAGTGTCAGAATATCTCTGTTTCTCAAAACATGGAAGCATTTGGAAACACTTGAAAGCCTCTGTACTAATGCGGGCAGAGTGCTCTTTGCAGGCAAAGTCACTACTGGGGAACTCGCTCTCCTGCATGCTCCACAGTGGGGTGTGCTGCCCAGTCTCCTCTGGTGGGTAAATAACATTCTCCCACTGGCTTGCAGGGCTGTGTGATGAATAATGTGCTGCAGAGTCAGGGATGGAAACAGAAGGAAATCTAAGAGCCGCAGAGTACTCCTGCCAGAGTACTCCTGCCATAATGGAGCACAAGACCCAAGTTTAGGTGTCAAAGATTGATTTCATTTAGACACATCCTCAAAGCACTTGGAATACAGAGCAGCCTCAGGGCAAAGCCCTTCAGAACAAGTGCTATGTGCCACTGAACCCAAACATTGCTCTTCAGGAGATAAACCAAGTGTCTCTATTTTTGTGATATTATAGCTACTAGATTCATTTTAAGCTAATCTGGCAAGCTCTGAAAACAGTAACAAGGGGAAAAGATCAAAGTCATTTAAAGGTATTGCTGAACCCATAAATAACATTTTCTTGAACAGATAGATGACATTTGGGGACTGAGTTAAAAAGATCAAATTGGCATCACTAATGTATGACCCCAAGGAGGAACAACTGAAGAACTTATCCTTGAGGGACTGCTTCAAGGCTATAAGCAGCTTCAGATCACTGGTCTTTACAAAATAGTTATTTTATGTGGACGTGATGAATAACACTTCAGCCAGGGTAAGGCCAGCTCTGGTATGTGCTTATCCTATTACTTTCAGTTATGCTAGCAAAAAAGATGCTTAAATATCAAATAAAGAAATCTATTTCTCTATGAACATCTGTTATTTTATGATGAAAAAATGTCAGTTATCCAAAGAGTGGCAAAGATAATACAATATGGAGACATAAGTCAAAATATTGGAACATTAAAATTTCATTAGTAATTGTATTAGCAGTATAAGAAGTTATAGTATGGAAGCACTTTACAGCTGCCAGTAGAAAAGAGACAGAGAAATCATTGCAGCAGAGACAACAGCCTGACCTGGGACAGCTCATCCATGAGCATCAGTTGGACAAGTAAATAGGACAACTGGAAAATGACAGTTGTATGAGCAACTTTACTTTTAAGGCTTGAGGATAAAGAAATTTTCTGTTTTGTAAAGTTAGGAGATTTTTTAAAAATCTCCTTACTTCAGAGAAAATGTAAATGCACCATATGTTAATGACTAGGAACTACAAAAAATTCTTATTGAATAAGGAGCTCTTAGTCATAAAAAGAGTAAGAGTTGTGGAATCCAGCTTCATGTAACACAGTGGAATCAGCTTAAAAAATTATAATTCACAGTTTCATTATAAGTATAATGAAATGTGAGCTTGCAGATCAAACAAGCTCATCATTAAAAGCTGTGAATCAAAGAAGCATTAAAGCACAGACGTATTTGACAATCTGATGAAGATATTGAAATTGGTATTGGGCTAATTAAAATGTTCACGAGAATACAGAGTCATTTAGATTTAAAAAATGTTAACATAAGCTGCCAAAAATAAAGATTTGAAAGGCTAATAAAGCATTCCCTAAATGACTTAAATCCCACACTCTTTCCTTGTAGAGTTTTGGGATTTGCTTCAAACCCAGAATAATGTTTAGAACAGAATAAGGAGAAGTTGCACGGAAGATGCTTATTCCAAAGACTGGTTTCACAGAATCATGAAATAGTAGATATTAGAAGGGAATTCTTGAGGTCACCTAGTCCACCTCGCTCCCCGCTCAAGCAGAGTGAGCTAAACTACATTGCCCAGAACTGTGTTCAGTTGAGTTTTGAGTATCTGCACAGATGGAGACTACACATCTCAGAGCAACCTCTTCCAGAGTTTAAGCACTCTCATAGTGAAACAAAGTTTTCTTGTATTCAGATGGGATTTAATGTGTTTTAATTTGTGTACATTGCCTCTTGCCCTGTCATTGGGCACTACTGAGCAGATTCTGGCTCCCTCATCTTAATTCCCTCCCAACAAGTATCAGTACACATTGATAAAATCCCCCCTAGCCTTCTCTTCCCTATGTTTCCTTTTAATCTCAGCAGAAAAAAATATTTTTTGTAATTCAGCAGGGATCTCACAAAAAATTCTGGAGTTAAAATACTTGGAAATTGTGCCCTTTTGCTCCAGTTTTTTAGTGGGATTCACAGAGTTTGCTCCATCCCGGATTTTAAGGGGCATTTTGAGACATCTTGGAGAGATTTTCTGCCCTTGGGTCTTTTGTTGTAATAAGTTGCTAATGGAAAACTGTGAGCATAGTTAACTTCAAAAGGTTTGTTTTCCTTTGCTGGAGAGAGGATCCTAAATAGTGTCTCTTCGTAGTGTTGTGTCTGTTAGCAAAGAAACATTCTACCCTGAAATCCTTACACAGATCTAAGTAAACAAGGCTATAAATAAATGAGGTTATAAGCTAATTTACCAGAGGGGACATGGCTTGGCCTTTAATTATACTCCTACAAAAAAATTTCAAGTATCAATCAATCGAAGGAAAAAATGGATGCTGGCCTGTATCATATGAGGGTGCAATTTACCTTTTGTGTCTATGATTCTATGATTCTCTAGATCACAGATCAGGAGTTGTACCATGTCTAAATTCTAACATCTAAGTCCTCAAATAATTGTGCTTGAGAAGTGATATGTGCAATTTATTTCAAGCCTCGTAGATGTTTTGGATCCATGTGGCCATTTCCCTAGTGCAGTCCTGAGCTGAATCAGCTCATAATTCACAGGAGAAATGACAGGGGAAGTGCTGTCCACGGGGACCCAGACCCCCCTCCAGAGCATCCTGTATCCTGAGGATCCCCATTGCAGTTGCCCCTGCTCAAACACTAGGTAGACAAGGGTCCTCTACTGCAAGAAGTTGTGTGGAAGGTCACGTCCAAAACAGGTGACACAATACCCCTGAACTCTTACATGATTTTGGAGGTGCCTTGGATGCCAGCAGAGGATGCCCATTCAGGGTGTAAGTTCCTTTTAGCAAGTAGTAGTTCACTATCACTTGAAATTAGTCTTGATTTGCTGATTGAAAGACTCTAGGAAAAAATGAAGTATACTAGCCTGCTTTAGTAATCAGAAAGCAATTAATATTCTGCAGATATCAGTGCTGGATACATACTGTATTTTCTCTGGTTTCAGAAGAAAGAAAAAAAATGTGAACATCCTGATGAAAGTCTAAAGCAGTATGTGTTACGTTGCCAGACATGCTGGAAATATCCTTTTGTCGGAGAGGTTACCTGGCAGTTTACTCAGCTGCTTTGCTGGCAGAAAGAATGCAATGGTGATATTTCAAAGCAGCTGAAAAACAGTCAGAGCAGGTTCACTTAGCTGAGTATTAAAAATGACATAAAAGAAATCTGGGCATTTAAATCTGTGAGCATATTGGTTGTTTTTATTTTTAACTGAAATATTAGGTGTTCATTGTAATTTTGAAATCCATATTTTGTTGAAGTAAACAGTGACATTAAGATCCCCCCAACAAAATACTCAATGAATAGTTGATTTTCTTCAAAATCAGACTTCACATTTCTGTACCTGATTTGTCCATTTGAGTCACATTTTAAAAGCAGCTATCAGAGCGTTTGACTGAAGATGCTCTTGGTTTAGCCAACAGTGACAATTACAATGAAGATAAGACACCCAAAGCTAATGATTCTCAGAAACAAAGAAGATCTATTTTGGACAAAACTAAAGACTTAGGAGCTCTGAATACATTCTTCTGTATACCTAGGTACTCATTGGTTTAGGAAAGGCAGCAAAATGTTTAATAAGTATTATAAATAGTATACAGTCACTTAGTACATTAGCTATAGTGTGTACTCAATATGAATACAGTTTGCATCAACTGGAGACATACCAGGGAAGATTATTCATGGAATAGAAATCACATTCATTAAATGTGAAGATGATACCAAACTCAGAGCTTTTCTTAATATTAGGGAAGAAAGCATAAATGTCATGAGAATACAGAAGTATTAATATGTTCAGTAAATGAGAATTCAGAATTCCTATTAGAGAAAGGCAAGCTAACAGATCTGCTTGAAAATCATCTATGATAGCCAGTATGAGAGAAACATGAAAAGCAGAGGAAATAGTGGGTATCAAAAGATATGTTAATTTGTAACACGATACAGCAAGAAAATAGATGAAGACTGTGTGTGCAGCTGTATTAAGCCTGCATTAAGTTGGTGATGGTCTCATGCTACACAGCTCTGTTAGCACAGTTCCTGAAATATTTTCTTTGTTTCAGAGGCTCTCTTTAAATGAACAAAGTAAACAAACTGAAAAGGAGTTCAGAAACAACTGTGAGGAAACACTGCTCTAACAGAAGCTGCTGAAAGACCTCCCTGTGCTCGTTCTGGCCACCTGATACTGAAGAAGGGTCTGCGGTGCAGTGTTAGGTCATGGCTCAGCAGAGTAAAGCAATGGAAGATTGTTGTAAGATATGTGTGTATGGCATGATAATAGTAAGATATGTGTGTATGTGTATGTGTGCATGCATGGTTTTATGAGGGCTACGGATGGCTGTATCTGGAAAACACATCTTTTGGGTCTTGCACAACATTAATTCCTTTTCCAGTTCCATGTGCCTGACACAGCTAGTAATTTCACCACGCTAGACAGCTGAATGTGGCACACAGTGCTGCAGAACTGGAGAGAGAGTGTAAAGAAGGTGTCAAAGACTGTGTGAGATTCAACTGATCTTCCCAGAGCTATGGGAGATGTCGCTTAGCTTAGAGAGACCAGATTTCATCTGATGGAGGGCACAAATCATGCACTGATTTAGAAACTAAGCTGAGGTTGAGGCAGGATCTGAGGTTTTCTACCCTGGTAAGTCCTCAACTCTCTGAGCACTGGGAAGCACTCTGAGCACTTGAAGGAAGGTGAAGGTATTTCAAATGGACATCTGAGGACAAAGAAATGTAACATATATGTAAAGGAAAATATATTTTGGGAAGCCAAAACTGGGATCTAGTACATTATCGACATGACTAAAAAAACAGGTTGAGATTTCCAAACCATCTGGAGAGAGCAGATGCGAAGATGCAAATGGACCATATGGAACCGTTTTGAAATGAGATATCTGAATGTAGTTGATAATCTTTGAAGTACACATTTAATGTCAATACCTAGTGTTTGTAAAATGATCATCCTGCTTCATTGCTGTTACCATTATTGTTGGTGTGTTGGTAGAGTAAGATTCTGATTCAACACGATAGTTAAACACACATGTGACAGTGAGCCCAAAGCCCAATCTTAATACTCAAAGTACATTAAGTATGTACTTGAATACCATTAAAGACAATGTCATGTGTTACAGTAAAGTACTTCAGACCAAATACAGTTTAATGACAATTCCAAAACGTTTCAAAGTTAAATCTTAGTGATCCCTAAAACTAGGTTTCAGTCTGTAATTCTGCTACTCTAGTTCCGTAAAATGTCTTGATCTATATCAGAAGAAAGAGTACTTGGAAAATAAATTTGGTAATCTTGGGAATAAAAGGCAGGACACACAGCTGTGTTCTTTTAAAATAGAGGAAAGCATGCAGAAAGGATAATGGTTTAGGTTCTTATTATGTACATCAAAATGTAATTACAAAATTTCAGGTAATTTGTTAATGTTTTTTGGGATAGAAAGTCACACTGCAAGTTACCTGGATCTGTTTTATCTTCTTCATTTTTAGCAACAGGTGAACTATCTGCATACCTTCAGGTGAATAAGTTAATCCAAGGGTTAACTTTACCCCAGCCTCTCCCTCTTCTGTACACTAGAGAGGGAAAATTACAAGGTTACAAATTTTACCCTCCTGCCTAGAACGTTGAGTGAGAATAGCAAATGCCAGCCAGATCTGCCCAGGACATGTGCCTACTGAAAGCAAACCTCAGAGAAGCAGTAAAAAGGTCTGCTTCGGAAAACTGCAGCCACTGTTAGAGTGGCTATTCAGATTATTTTTCCCACTAAATACTCATAACTCTTTCTAACCTTGTTCTAATAAAAAGCTGAGAATGAGTCAGTAGTGTGCCACTGCAAGCAACAAAGGCAAGTCAGATCTGGGGCTGCATCTGCAGGGTCATTGCTAGCAGAAATAGAGGCATGATCATCCCACTCTACTTGGCACTTGTCAGGCCACACCTGGAGTACAGTGTCCAGTTCTGGTCCCCACAATTCAAAAAAGAAGTGGGCAAACTAGAGAGGGCCCAAAGAAGGGCGACAAAGATGATCAAGGGGCTGGAGTACCTGAGTTGTGAGGTGTTTTCTCCCTGGAGAAGTGAAGGCTCCGATGGCTGCAAAGAAGACGGAGACTCTCTCTTCACAAAAAGCCACATGTAGAAGATAAGAGGCAATGGGTACAAGTTGTGCCGGGGGAGGTTTCATCCTGATATGAGAACAAAATTTTTTACAGTGAGAATAAACATTCACTGGAAACACCTCCCCAGGGACATGGTAGAGACCCCATCACTGGAGGTTCTCAAGATATGGTTGGACAGTGTGCTGGACAATGGCAGCTAGGCTCCCTTTCCCACAGCAGGTTGGACCAGATGGTCTTTCAAGGTTCCTTCCAAGCTGGGCCGTTTTATGATTCTAACCTAGTTTAGAAGGACTGGGCTAGGTAACAGCTAATCCTGTTTTGGGGCAACCTCTTGAATGTGATTAAATAGCAAGTTAGGAAATCACTGTGGAAAATTCCTTTGACAAGCGCACATTGAATTCAGTAAGATTCAATCATAATTAGTTTTCACTGAATCCAGAGGGTTAGTTTATGTGCTAACATTAAGTACATTTTCTTGACTGGGGCCTTTCCACAGAAGTAAATGACCCTATATGTTCATCTCAGTTTTCCTGTAACAGAAAGAGCAACATAGACCAAAGGTGAAATCTTCAGCCTAGCCTCAGACAGTTGTTATGGTCATGTCATTTAAAGTGATCTGGGGCACATATCATTGCAGAAGACCTAGATATGAACTTGCAGATCAGAACTGTGAGGAAGCAGTTGCACTTCATTTGAGGACTTCAGCTTAGAGTTCTGTATTTTTCTCAGTGATCACGAAGAATGCTGCCTACCTTGGATGTCTGGGAGTATAAACAATGCAGGCAATTGTATTTGCTGGCCATAAGCAATGGAAATAAAATCTAAAGATTGAACCTGCTGGACAGAAATATTTCTAAAGGTGCAGTATTAATTAGTTTAAAGTAATTTTGAAATATTGTGAAATGTATCATAATGATGGGGGTTTTTTTACAATTCTAGAAGGAATTACACACAAAAGTAAAGCATGTGAATAAAGACTACACATACTACTAGAGGTGATGTTTTTGAATGAGGAATATTCAAAGTTAGCCTGGGTTATTTGTTTAAAATTGGTTAAGAGCTTTTTGCATAAATTGCTAACTAAACAGCAAAATGAGGAGGCATTGATGTGTATTACAACAGATTGGTTCTGTACTAACTTTTCAAAAGAGTAGTCCTAAAAAAATATCTATTGAAAGAAAATGCAGACGGTTTCTCTACTAGGCTGGCCTTTGGTAACCATGGAAACTGCAGACTTGCCCAGGACATAAAAGAGAGCTTTATTGCATTGGACACATTTATTTGTTTAGATTCGAAGTTTTACAGCAATGAAAGTCGTATAACATTGTAAGGTGGTTCTTTGTCAGGACCGTGACCTCCACTCTTGCAGCAATACTCCTTGGAAATAAGGAACTCTGTAAATCTCTGGTGATCCGGTACAACAACAGTTGTTATTGTTGTCAGGTCTGTGTTTCCGTGAAGCAGAAAATCATTACTGATCAATAAATTAGACTTTTAAGGAAATATTGGAAGATTATGGCATCACCTCTCACTCTTCCATCCTTGCAGTGAAGAGAGATACAGTGAACACAGTGGCTGCCCCAGCAGCATCTTGTCCCTGCAGAGATGCACAAAAGAAGTAGCCCTTGAGCACTCACCCCCTGTTTATGAAAATGGCATGTCACATTCAAGAACTATTAGCCCATAAAGATGGCCCAGATCCCTGCTGTTTGCAGATGCAGAGTCACATCTATACTATAGGTACTACTATGATACCCGACAATTCTGCTTTGCTTCAGGGTAAATATGATGGAAAGTACAAGGTAGTGAAGAACTGGCCAGCTGAAACTCAAAATGCTAAAGAGGTTGCTCCTAAAGAAGGGAAGACAAGTTTAAAAGGAAAAGAATTTTAAGACAGTTTTGTCTAAGGATTGTTCACTGCAGAGTTCAATGATGAAGCGATTGCACAGATGTTTTTCCCAAATAACTCAATAGCAAGAAGGGATACTATTTTAGTTGCCGATTTTGTCGAATCTAATTTGGAAAAGATACTTACAAGGTAAATTGGTGATACATTTTAATTAGAAGGTCTGTTAAGAGTTTTGGGTTAACTGTTGTTTATACATGTGCCCCCCACAATTAGAATATTAGCTATAATGAACATACACCCCAAAACCCTGAGTGTACTAAGGATTATGGAAATAAATTGAGGATTAGCTTTTGGAATTAAAATTTTATTTTTCTCCTTAATTTAACTTAAACAGTTTTTGAATTCACTCTGGACAGAATAATATTTATTCCCAAGTGACTAAATATGACTAACTGCTGCTGTGCAGGTTTTTAATCAGACATGTGCCCTATGCATTACAGATCAAACCAAAGGTATTCTGAGTTGGAGACACTGCTAGGTTTATTAGAAGCATTCCCTACTGCTTTAGGCAACATGTGGCCAGCTGAACTGTGTGAACAACAGAGTTTGCAGCATTCTGACCAAACAAAAAAAAAAAGGAAAAACATTTTGAGTCTACAAATTGAATTAAAGTAAAACTCTTTGGTCTAAAATTCTTGTCTTTAGAGACAATTTCTAAGCCAGGTTGATTTCAAAACTAAAAAATTAACAAAACAAAATAGTTAATACTTTTAAAGTGTCTATTTCTCCTTTTTTTACCTGAAAATATTCAACAAATACTGTTTGCAGCATGAGCAGTTTCAGTCATGCTTTCCAGCTAATTGTTGGCTGTGGACTTCATAACAAACATTTTGCCAAGATCTGGAGAGCACTTGGTAATATCATAAAAATCTTTATGCAGAACACAGGATTGTAAGGAATTAGATCCAAGGAAATGGATTTTGAAATATTTCAAGATAGATTTGTTTCCTTGGTATAATTCTGTGCTGAAAGCTGGGTTGGTATTAGTTTTTTGTTTTCATTAAATATCAAGAGCGTTAATTTGGAAAATAAAATACTACCCTTTTTCATCAGCAAAATTGCTTTTCTTCCTTTTAAATTCCAGCTTTTCAGAATTCAGTGTTTCAAAATGGTACAGGGAATGCTTCACCACATAGTATTGTGACTTTGTTTTCCCTTGCAACTATTTTAACTGTTTCTCACCTTTTGCATATTTTAAGTGAAATTATATTTCATAGCTTTAATTACAAAATGCATGCATAAACAGAGAAACAATACTGGTGCAGAGAGTTTATTTATGCCTTGGAGAGTTTTGACCTAATCTTTAAAATCTTATTCAAGCAACTTTTTCTTAGCTTTAATTAGAGTTTGGCTTAAATATGAATTTGGGCAAGAGTCCAAAGAGCAGGAAAGAAAGGGTGAACCTTCTGCTATTATGGGTTGTAAGAATGAAAATTAATAACATGATTTGGAAAGCTACCAAGGCTGTAAGAGATGTATTTATTAATCATGAATAACTTTGAAAGAAAACAAAATAAATGCAAAATAAATAACATGATCATCAAAGAGCAAACTCACATGGAATCTCAACATGAAAAATAAACTAAAATGGTATTTAAATTTCAGAGATGACAGCTAAATGGAATCTTTCATCACACTGGACAAACACAATTCATATATTATTTAGGCTTTTTCCAGGTAATTTGAGAAAAAGAATAAAAGTCTATTCTAAAAAGTTAAGACAAAAGAGAAATAACGTGTGGTGATTGTGGCAAGTAGTTAAATGCCAGCTCCCTTGACAATTAGTAATATGAAGACTCTGTAAACATGCTCTTAGGATTATGGGATTATTATAATTTACTAGCTCAATGCATTCCTTTGCCTTTATGTGCAGGAAAAGCATTTGACAAGGTTGAGTGGTCAGTTTTTAATCAAGTAAACATTTCAAAAGTGTTTCAAGGACACGGAAGTGCAAAATGAGCAATGGCCTTGACATGTTTTCCAAAGAATTTTACTTCCAAAGAGAAAGTAAAAGATTTCAGAAGTTCAGAGCTATTTTGAGAGTTATATTTTATTCCACTTCCTATATCTGCTGGTGTCCTCCCAAGTAATCATAGCAAAAAATAAAGCTTGTTGTTAGGAAACTCGTCATGTCTGTATGTCCCATTTACATTGTAAATTCTATTATGTTGATAATATACATTCTAAAAGGAAATTTCAATCCTGGATGTATATGTGAGCTGAATCCATATTATAACTACCAAACATATGGCCTGTGCTTGTCAGAGGACAGGAACATACTTGTACCACAGGCACTAAAGAGTTGAACATCAGTAAGTCTCACCACACCAGGCAACTGAGTCTTCACTGGGTTGGGCTGTAGGATGAGAACTTTGACACTTCCGACCTTCATTCAGAGTGTAACTCATAGAATTTTCGGTATTAGTGTAAAGTGGGGAAAATCCTGATCGTATTGCCACTCCTGTTCTCTCTAGGTGTTAGCAAGCAAAGAAACATTGGATTAGATTCTCTGTTGCTTCTCATGAGAGCGAGAGCAGAGGATGGGCAGCCTCGGAAGGGGGGTGGGTGGGTATTTAAGGAAAGGACATGTTTAAGGAAACTCTCTAGAACAGATGAAGCGAATCCTGTGGGAACACAATCCTGCATGTATTGACACTACACAGCCCAGGTGCTGAAAGGACTGCTACCTAAACTGTTGGCAAGGCTAATTAATACACTGATACGATTGTGTGAAGGGGTGGATTAGAAGACAGTAGCTGGCTTATTTACTTTAAGTTGTTAACTATGGACTTTAGTCCTCTTATTTTTTTATTTGTTTCAGGAAATATACGGTAACAAGTATTTAGTACAGCTTTATTTTAAATTCTTCATTAAATTCTGTTATAACTGAGGATATTGGAGGAGAAAAGGCATAATTTTCCCTAGGTTGTTATTTATTGTTCACTTATTTAAATTTTGCAGCACTTGTTACAAATTAAAATAATTTCTTTTCAGTAAACTGGAAGTTGAAGTAGTGTGTGATTCCCCTGAGATTTGCGACTGCTGTTGACTTGCGTATGCCATTTGCTTTGTGAGTGAGAGCATCACATCCTGTTGCTCATAAATATGCCGTTGCAATATACAGTAGACTTTAACTCTCCAAATGCAGCAACCCATGCATATCTTTTTCTTAATCATAAACTGGAATTGAACTTCTTCATCTCATCTCTTAGCATAGAAGGGGCATCCTCCCCTCTAACTGCAGCAAAGGTTTCATACCATCTCCCTTGCTCAAAAGACTTTATTAGGTTTTTCAAGCTGTATTAAATTTGGTAAGGGTTATGTCAAGTGATTTGTCACTCTCAGCAAGCCAGCATGAGAGGAACAGTAGATTTATTCAGGGTATTTTTCCAGACAGTATATTTACAGCCTCTGCATTTATTTTAGATAAAGCAAAGCCAATTCCTAGGTGTTTGTTTTTTTTAAAATAATTTACAGCAGAGTCCTCCTTCATGTTTTATCTCTTGATTTCTATTTCTCCATCTCTTCTGATCATTGGAAAAATCACCCCCAGGTGGACAAAATTGGTTCCTCTGAGAACATCTCTGCTTTTTTGGGTCACCTCAGAGGACACAGGTGCTATGTTTGGGGCAGTAAATTAAACTGCTTTTGGCTTGTATTTGTCTTTTGCTTGCTAGAAATCTTCCAGATATTTTCATGACTTAGAAGGGGCCATGGATAGTAACTTACCTCTCAAGTATTTTCTGTTCTTTATTCTAGAAGAACAGAAGTTAATGAAAAAACTTAGTATACAAAATTAGACTGGAAGGTATTAGTGAGTGTTTTAAATAATTCATTTTACCTTTTTTTTCCATACCTTCCTTTTATCTCTTATTCCAGCACAATAATATTACCAGGCCAGTAGGTATATTTTTTTCCTTTACATGTAGAGTGGTTCTGTGATTTTTTTCTAGTGCCACAGCTGAGCACTTCTGCACAGTTGTGCGTGCTCAGAAATGCCATGGCCAGCTGATGGAGGTGACACAAAGGTCTGTGAGTGCACAGTGTAGTGGCTCAAGTATAAAACTAGATCAAATGCTATCTCAGGCTCTGATGCTTGGGGCTGTAGGCAGACCTGGGTTGGAGTCATGCCTGCAATGCTGAAAAAATGGTGGAGGAGATTCTTGTACATTGGCTATGAAAGCCAAAGGACAAGGAGTAAAGAGCAGAGAAGTACAGGTGCTGCTCCACCTATTCCTTCCATCCGAGGCATTGCTGTTTTTCTCTCAACAACTAAATGAGAATATTGAAAAAAAAAACTGACAGAAAAAATGGCCATTACCTTATAAAGGACCTCGTAACTCTATTTGCCTCTTTTTGCAATTAACTGACATTGTTATTCCAGATTACAACTATAACAGGTTTCCAATGATATCTGTTTTCAGTGAGGCTTATGTTCAGCACAGAGTTATCATTGCATGGGCAGACCCATGCAATACCCTCAGAGCAGATTTTGCTGCCATGGACAAGTTTGCAGAGCACGTACTGGCTCAGGTTGAGCATCAAAAGAGGCATGGAGGAGAAATAACATAATCTACAGAGTACTTGCAACAGCATTATTTAAGCTTTTTTTGGGTGATGGGGGCTCCCTGAATGGGCATAGCACGGCAGGTATGGATGCGTCCATGGGCAGTACAGTCATTCCTCTGTGCCTATATACCTATTTTCGTATTTGGCACAGTACAGGTTCAGAATGGACATAGGGAGAAGCTTTTTCTCCATGAGGACAGTCATAACTTGGCACATGTTGCTCAGAGAATTTGTGCAGTCTGTGCCCTGGGGGCATTTTCAGAACCTGCCTCTTCCAGCCCAGATCATCCTGTGATCTTACAGAAAGGGAGAAACCGCCCTTTGCTCATCAGAATCCGGGAGGAGCTTTAAGTCAAGATTATTCTCCTCATACGTATGGATACACAGTGAATACAGAGGCAACATACAGTAAAAATAAAATACTGAATATATTTATGGTGAACCATTAACAGAGCTAAGAATACTTAAAGAAAAAGGCTGTTCCAGCATTTGCCTCTCTCAACAGAATAGGCTGGTATTACCATGTAATGTCACAGTAAATCTAAGTACCAGTCTTGCTAGCTAGTGGCTGAAGGCCTAGAAAATTTCAGGCTCCAGGTGATGAATATAAAGCTCACATTTACACTGAGATAACTGACCAGCCAAAGTTGTCAGCTTTTGCACAGCAATAAAAGTGACTGTAGTTAAAAATGAAAGACCTGTTAGTTGATGTGGTCTTTTCTTGTTACAGCACTGCTACTTACATCAGTAGACCAGGTGGCTAAGGAAGAACAGAAAGACAGCTTGGCCTGGAGAGAAGTCCTTCTCCAGGATTTTCTCACATAGCTCCAAGTCCAGGGCACCCACCAGACCAGAAAACTTCACCTCCATCCACGCTCCTAAACTTTAATGACAAGAACATACTTAAAAGGTCTGCTGGATCAGGACTGAATTTGCTGTAACACGTTCAGTCTGATCCCACTGAAATGAGAGTGAATGTTATCTCCATAATTTCAGGATTTGTTCTTATAAGCCTGTTGTGAGTCTCTACTGGCATGGCTATACTGATGAATAAAACATATTACCCTCAATAAACTGAAAGCCAACAAGAAAGTTCTGCTTCTTCATCCATGGACCTTGAAATGTCAGGCACACTAAAACTCACAAGTGCAATAGATTTTAATTATGTGAACGCTTTATGTTCTGCATCACATGAGCCATACAAAGTCTTTCAGAAATCTAGCTTAATTCCAATGTATTATTCATCAGATTTTCTTTTTGTCTGGAAACGTTACAATAACCTTGGCTGAAAAGGGTGGACATTATAGCCTCACAATGCATGTGGAGAATACGGGCACCACTGTGTTACAAGAGAAGTGTTACCCATTGTCCTGTGCACAATCCAATTGAAATGCTTTGGAAAGTTGATGATGAGAGGATTATATTTCAGACTTGTTCCTCTAGCTCTCTTTTGGGAAAATTAAATGGTCAACAGAGCTTTTTCATCTTATATTTACTCAAGGCAAGACAAAAAAAAAGGTATCTGCATACATGTATGGGTCTGCTAAGAACTATACCTCTATTAACAATTTTTTCACACACATTGCATTTCCAAAACAAAGATAAACCCCTTACAGTTTAATTTACATTAATGTACTCACATGTTACTGATTTGCATACTAGTCACAGTAGCACAATCCTAATTCTGTGAGAGCTGTGAATGTCCTACATGATTCCTATTAAAGTGAATGGTAATTGAGAACCCCCAACACAACAGAGAATCAGGCCACATAGAGGGTGCAGTATAATGTAACTCCTTTATATTAATTTCTTTGTTGTTCTGGTAACAGAAAGGTTTTTCTTTTCATTCCTTATCAGTTCTTTGCTGGATCCATTTTTTTCTTTCAAGACCGTGAGCGAAGTTCTTTGCTGACACAGATAGGTACATCTGCTTTCACTGATGTTGCTGTGCTTGTCTGCACCAGGAAATCATTGACCCCCACTTTGAGAACAATAGTGGTTCCACGACATGAACAGGCTGTGTTATTTTGGCCCCAAATATTTGAATCACAAACTGAGAAACACCTGTAATTGTGGCACACTGTCTGTTCTTGCTGAACCGGTTGCTGTCACATTACGCAGAAGAGGCTGCTAAAAGGAGCAAGTAGGCAAGGTGAAACGATGACCTTGGTATGGGGCAGGCCACCAAGAGCAGCCAGGTACAGTAGTGGCACTGATGAACCCCAAGCCCCAGCCCAGGTGACAGTGGCACGCTAGAAAGAGATAGAAGTTCAATGAACGGTCAGACGCTCCCCACAGCCTTAGTAAGTGTTGTCGATCTGCAGTCACTCCAGTCCAGCACTTTGTGACCAGGATACTCACAGACTCAGTGAGGAGCTGTACCAGGTAGAGCTAAATTAATGGAAAAATTTAGATGAAATTAAGACACATTCGTGAGCAACCTGTTTGCTGTCTTGAGAGTCCAATGTGTAAGACACCTTGTAGCTACAACAAATTGCACATTCAAACAAAAATCTTGGCTTTGTGAGTAGCTGCCTGGTCTCACAGGATGAGACAGAAAGGGAACACCTGGGTGTCCTGTATCCATCTCTCAGCACAGCAAGACAAGGAAACGTTTCTCTTTCCTTTAGTGACAAGCTTGGTTGTGTCAAGTGGAATTTGACCAGGAAGATGGACCTCAGAATCTCAGATGACACCAAGAAATAGTAATGGACATCTAGTAATAGCAAAATGCCTGCTCTGTAGCACTGTTGAATTAATTGTTTTGCTCCCAATATTGTCTGCAATTCTCTTGGTACTGCTCTCAAACCCATGCTATTCAATGGCTTGCCCTCATTTTAAGTACTGGGATTACAGCTTGTGGTAAAACACTTGGATTAGGAACTGATATCTCTACTTCTTGCAGACATTTAAAAGATAGCATTTGTCTAATAATGCATTGATATGTTTGAAGAATCAATTTTTAATAAAATTCACATTACAAGTTTTACATAACGTTTATTTTCTTGGAAATTTAAGAGGTGGATTAAAGCACCTTCCATTCACTATTGCTTTAAAATGGTTGATTTGAGAATGCCAGATAGGATTTAAATCTCCTCGTCTATTCAGTCACTGTCAGTCTTTTATTTCAAGCAACCCAATGGCATCCTCTGCTTTATGTGGAATGATTACAGAGGGATTGTAAATGCAAAAACCATCCTTGATAAAATACTCCTTTTTATTATTATCTCTTTGTTCATTGAACAAAAAATGGTTTTGGTCTATCACTTTTCAAGTTTCTGATAATCATTCAACATGATCTCATCTTTGCTTATCCTTAATAAATCTGTTTTAATCATGGTTTCTATAATCTGAGAATGTGATTTAAATCAGGTTAGAGAAATTCCAGCCTAGCCAATTGATTTGCATGAACTCTTTCCTTGCAATCCAACAATAGCATGGCCAGGTGAGATGGCTCTCTGTAAGGTTGTTCATAGTAAAATGTCCTGCCCTGAAGTAGTTTGCCTTGTCTTTGGACAGAGAAGTTAATTAGATGATGTTTTCAAGTATCTTTCAGGCTTCTCCCAGTACTTATCGTAACTCTCAATAAATTGCTGATTTTTTTCCCTATTATAGCAGCATTAAAACCATTCAAGGACCGAGTTTTACTTAGAATACCTTAAAATCTACTTGGAAAACAAATCAGTTTCTAGAGTTTTGCCAGACTTTGTACTAAGTACTGCCTTGAGGTTTTTCTTCTTTAGCCCAGTGCTCAGCAACAGTGAGAGCAGCAAGTGGTTCAGTTGATAATTACTGGTGGTGAAAGCACAGAGAAGGAAACAAGGATCCTCAAAATTATGGAGAATCTTCTTTAGAGGAAACAACACAGACGAGGGCTTTGCAGCTGGAAAAAAGAGGGGCAAGGGAGAATACAATATGGTTCTATAAAATCATAGGTGGCAAAGATGAGATAAATAGAGAAAAAATATTTGCTGTCTTTTTGAAGAAAATTGAAATGAAATCAGAAGGTGAATATTTCAAGATAGATAGAAAAAGGGGTTGTTCACACAGCAATAGTAAAGCTGTGAAACTACTCTGTACAAGAGAGAATGGAACACAACTTGCAGAGGTTTACACTGAGTAGAAAAAAGTAGAGAAAGTTAGGACAGATGCACAGAAGAAGAAGTTACACAGGACTATTACACAAAAACAACTGTAAAAAATGCCCAACCTTTGGCTCAGGAAATCTCTGATCCATAATTTTTAGATGTGGGAAGAACATACACAGGAGGTACCACTATTTGCTTGTCCTCTCTTTTGTGCTTTTCTAGGCACTCAGCATTAGTCATTGCCAGGGACAGGAAACTGGGCTAGAGGAATATTTAGTCTCAGCAGAGTTTCTTTTGTGTTATAACTCCTTTGTAAGTTTCACATTGCTTTAGCAAGCTTGCTATTTCTCCTTTTTTTTTTCCCATTTCTTGGAGGACTGATGTATAGAATCTTTCTTCATAAAAAGCTACAAAAGTAGCATATACTGAATTAAAGACTCTAAATATCCCTTACCAGTTGGTTTTGTATGTAGAAGAAGAGATAGCTCCTGAGCCATTCTAAGGTTTAGCGCCAATAAGCTACAACATAATTTCCTTTTTCGGAAAATGTTTTGTATGCCTAAGGGCTTTTCTAATGGTTTCTGTCATCATATGCTGTTTCCCTCCAATATTAGTGGCTTCTCAATATACCATTTTGCATTGGCATTCTTGTGAACCACTTAGACATATTTTATCTTCTGTCCTAGTTGTAATTTTTCTTCAGCTCTCTTTATCAGCTGACTGTCAAAGACTGTTTTATGACATCCTTTAGAAGATCTTTCTCTATGCTGTCCTTCTGATTTATTTGAAAGCAATGTCCTCTAATTTTTACAAGTGAATCTCAATGCTGGGGAAGATTTAATTTCTCAAAGTTGTGTTCTCACTTCCACCGGGATGTGATCTAACCATGCTAAAATAGCAGAATCTTTACCACTTCATTAACAAATTTGAAAGTTAGTCTGGAACAATATCTAGTGTGACTAAATTACACAGTCTTATTGCTCTAGTAGAAACCATTGATCAAACTGAAAATAAAAAGGTTAAATATGTCATGATCTATTATCTTTTTATTTCCTTTCTTTTTTATAATGAAATGATATACAACTGAAGCCCTGCTAGACATAATTTTCTTTCCCAGTGTATTGTAATAATTCAAGAAAACACCTAATGTAAGTGCTTCTTTTTAAGTGGGTGTGTACTTTATTGTTACTGAGAACTGAAAAATGTGTCCCTATTGATAAGACGAATTATCTCTTCTTAAACAGATATGGCTTTAAAAAATATACATTTGACAGATGTTTCTTATTATTTTTTCTAAAGCAATAAATGTCTGCTGAAAGGGGCTCTCTTCCACACTCCTTGGAAAAGGTAAAATAGTTTAAGTAAAGATATTTTAGTGTTTCTTCCATTGAATACTGCTAGTTAGAAGCTGCTCCTTTAGAAGAAAGACATAATTAAAATTATGAAAATCCTGCAAAGTTTAGCGATTCTTTGGATGTTTGATAGGATTAGGCCTTACTGTCAAAGGGGTTTTTTTGCATGTACATACGGAGTACGCCTGAAGATTACTTGACTGATTCCTCACTGTGTGCCAGTCCCTGCTGCAGCTTCTGCAATTTAAAAAAAAAAAGAGAAAGGACGAAAAGATCTAAATCAGCTCTAAATGGCTGCAGATTGCTGAACTATAACTTTCCAGACAGTATGCCTGGATATGTGAACTATTTCTTTTGCAGTCTAGAAGAGGTACATTTCCCACCTATGGTGTTACCTGTGTTAGGGATTAATCACCCCTAGGTTCCGATGTTACCCACTCAGGATGTGCCGGGCAGTTTGCCCTCTCTCTTTTGTGTGCTCTTATCGCAGGGGGCACTCTGGTTCTTTTTAGTCTTTTTTTTCCTCTGTTTTAGCATACAGAGGCTTGTTCTGCTGAAGTTTAAACAAGCTGTAAGGATGCATGGAGTCACAGTTCGTATGCAACCAGTAGTGCTTGACAGTCACTCAAAACCTGTAATAATTTGGGAAGAGTAAATACAGTTACTGCAATTCTACTATGCCACTATTGAATCAAACTTCCTACAGGTTTCTCCATAGCTTTACCCTAATTTTAACTGAAGTGTTTGAGATGTGATGTGGCATTCGTAGAACCTGTCTCTCGCTGTCTAGACACTGGGTGTTTAATGTAAGGTGGTTGTCTAGGTCCTTTTCACAAGAGATATCTCCTTAGCGGGATTCCTCCCAGCTGTGTTATGTATTATCTTAAAAAGAGCATAAATTTCCTCTGTCATTTCTCGGTTCTTTGAAATACAGGAACACTGAAGAAAACTGCAGGTCAGTGACAAAACAAGATTTTATATTGCCTCATTGTAGTGACCCTGACCAGAAGAGCATTGGACACGGAGCGGTTGGTTGTCCACACAGCAGTTAACCTGAGCACACCCAGGCCTGTGCAGTGTCGTTCTGCATATACAACGTGGCATTCAGGCCTGTGCTGGGCTGCACAAATCCTCTGGCTGCAGGATAAACTCAGCCAGTTTACCTTAACAGAGCCTCCTGCAGGCAACTCCCACCCGTTGCTGGCGATTATGCTACCTACGTAGCCTTGCCTTTATCTAAAAGTGGGGCAGGAGGTTCTCATGTGAACATCGTTTAACTGTGGAAATGATAATAGAGTTGTTTACTTGTAAGAAAATCCTAAAATACCTTGAATGACTGAGAGAGGAGAGTCTCTGCTATGGACAGGGTCTGCATGGTGTGCTGCGCATGGGTCAGAGACCGCTTTGATGCTACACCACCTGGGGTCCCCAGAATCTAAAGGGACATAGGATTATCGATGCTCTTCTCTTCTTATAATGCTAGCTCTAAAGAATATCTTTGTGAATGATACCTTCAGGAGTCTGAGTGCCTTTCCTGCTGATATCATCAGGGACCAGCACCTCCTGGTGCAAAACACCTGTGTTAGGCGATATTAATACCAGAAGGCAACAGCTACTTCTCCTACAGGGTAAAGAACACGGAATACCTGGTTCACATGAAACTCCTTTAACAAATCTTATTTTCAGACTGTTGTTACTTATGAAGACCAAAGCTTTTAGAATTTTGTCATTTCTACTTTTATTCCCCCTTTTAAATAAAAAATTCTAAGCAATTGTGACACGATTAATTCCATGGCGAAACAGAGTTGTGTATGTGCATATGCAGATGCTAGCTTTCAATTACCCAACTATAAATGTAGCATCTGAAGAAAAGTTCTTAAAACATGAAAGAGGCTTTTTTTTTCTTACTTCTGTATCTCAAGCAGCCAAGTGGAGTTGACTGATACTTCCAAATCCATTATTTGGGCCAAGAAAAAATACGAGAAACTTCAGTCAAAAGGTATTTTATTCAGGAAGCAATTTTTCGTTTGAAATAGTGGTGCTGCAAGAAAGACTTTTCCAGAATGTTTGATGGGGTCAGGAAATTAATTCAACAATGAAAAGTTACAGGAGAGATTGACACAGCTAAGGCATTTACCAAAATTGGCTACATGGGTTTCTCTGAACCACTGAAATTATGCATCTTACATTTAAGCCCAGTGAAAAAAACACTGGGAAGCAAATGACCTAATTTACTGGTAGTGGATCCTTTAGATATTAATTGAAGAGCTATAAGTTCTAGGACAACAGAAGAGGTTGGTGGTCTAGCCCCTCAGTTCAATCCTTTGTTATCCAATATGAATTAGATTTAACAGAATTTGTGCTCAGGGCCAGCTAGTTCTCCAGAATGAAAGCTGAAAGAGATACAGATTGTTAGGTTAGTACTGTCGAAATTATTAAAAATTCAGCTCTTGCCAAACTGGCAAGGGAAGTAATTAGCTTCATATTTCTAAAACATCATTCTAGAGAATGCAGAATGAAATTGCATTACCTGTTACACAGGTTTCTCCTAGACACACTATGACACATCCAAGTATGTGTGGTGACTGTGGGTGTCCAGCCACCATGACACCACAAGGCAGTGTTCATCCTCCACGGTTTTCTTGTGCCATCATATGCCTCCGAGTTGCATGTTTATTTAGACAATCAAGTTAAGTTTAAAAAGCTGCCTTGAACAGGTGTTTGCCTTTGAAAGACAGATGGTTTTACTCCAGCATGCCTTTGGAGTGGGTTTTGGCTTTGAACCAAGCTCATAATACTTCAATCTGGAAACATCTGTGATAATTGCTAACTGAGCTGAGTTGCTTAGTTTTACTACAGTAATTGTAAATGAGTATGAAATAAATACAGATACGCTAGCACTAATATGAAATGTGGGCCTGGCCTACCTTGATCTCTGTTAAGATATTATTTTAATTTAAATTTGCTTAACCTGCAACTGCTTACGAATCTTTATGTGGGACTCCGAGGTCAGGAAATAATTACCTGTCAAAAGCAAGTAGGGGAAAGAATCGGGCTTTGAAGCCTTCTCATGTGGTACTGACATGGTTGAAACATGCCCTTTCAACTTTTAAAATAAAAATTTCAATACATTTCCGAATTTTATATACGGCTTTTCTTAAGATGTGAAGGATTTTTAGTGAAAGGAAAATGAAAAAGAATTTTTCAGATATATTTAGACAGACTTCTATGTAGCTGAGCTTTATTGTTCTTTTAATATAGTTGAGTCATGTAAAATGTCAACATTTTAACATTTTTTTCTATTTACTTAGAGATAAAATTTTCAAAACCTCAGAAGCTCTCACAGGATGAAAAGCTCAACCTACTAGACCCAGGTCTAGTTTTGAAGATATTTTGCATAGGTTTTCTTTGAAGAAATTTGAACAATCTGTTCCAGGAACCCTAGTCTAGTTACTTTGGAAGTAAAGGTTAGAAACATTAGAAAAACAAGGTCACTGGTAGCATTAAGAGCTTGATTAGATGCAGAAGGTAGGATTTATCTGAGCAAGAAGTAGACACTTCTAAGGCAAGGGACACTTCATCCTGAAATAGACACTTAAAATAGGTCAGATAAAGGATACCCTAAAAATGCCTGTTTCCTTTGGCTGGCTATAAAAAGATGACTAGTTTGAATCTAGACAGCTACACTTTAGAGACAGAGATGAGATGAATCCCACCCACAGAGACTGAAGAGCATTAAAATAGATGATGGCGTCTCCACTGTCACCAAGTCAGGAAGTCTGAAGACTCTGAAATATTGTTATTGTCCATTCATTACAGGCAGCATGGGAGGTGGGATGGAAATGCAACTGTTCACTAGTAGGGTGGACAGAGAAGTCTGGGAGACATACGGGGAGATGAGACCAGAGATACTGACTGGTTTATGCGAAACATTTTCATGACTAGAGAAACAAGAGGGAGGCTTGAATTTCATGGATTCATATAATGGTTTGGGTTGGAAGAGACCTTTAAAGATCACCTAGTCCAACCCCCCTGCCGTGGACAGGGACATCTTTCACTAGATCACGTTGCTCAAATGCCTGTCCAGCCTGACTTTGAGCACTTCCAATTATGGGGCATCCACAACTTCTCTAGGCAACATGTTCCAGTGTTTCACCACCCTCAGAGTAAAAACTTTCTTACGTATGTCCAATCCAAATCTAGCCTCTATCAGTTCCAAATCATTGTCCCCTGTCCTGTCACTACCTATTTATATTTAGGAGCTGATGTGATCAGATCGAGAAGGGACGTGGCAAGGAAAAACACAGGTCCCTGTCAGGAACAGGTGATATTATGGGATCTAGAAGGCCAAAGTCCTTGACATCGTGGGGTCAAGAAGAAAGAGAAGTCCAGAGAAATCTGGTAGCTAAGCCATTGAGGAGCAGGAAAAACAGTGTGGTAGGAAAAGGCATTACGTCTGCACTGCCAGCATCAATGAAATCAAAGTGTATCTGTGACAAGTTTTCATCTTGAGAATTGGGAGGATCAAACGGAAAGCATGTGTCATGAGAGTATTTTTCATCCAGCTTAAAGCAAGAGCTTGTTTTTCAGCAGTTTTGATTTTAAAATGATGTTGTTCCTTTCTAAAGAAGATAGAGGAGAGACAGTGAGAGGTGACACCACCATTAACTTTATAAGCTTTTATGGAGCAGTGGTCTGATTTGGCATTTCTCTTGAGAACGATTAGAGCTAGGTTCACATAAGAAAATGGCCAGGCTTATTTAGCCAATCATTTTAGATAGTAGCCTTCAGACTTGCCACACATCTGTTTGGATTCTGTATCTTGCTAAACAATAACAGCACATTTCTGAAAAAGGTTCTGTTGCTCCATTTCAGCATCTTCAGTTTAGGAGAATTTATTATGCAGACACCTTTTTGTATCTAGAGTTCAACACCCTTACTGTAGATGATTTTATCCATGGACAGTATCCTAGACACTAAAGCAACAATTGTTTTCTTTGCAATGCAGTGCACTGAGCATAATTAGAGAGTTTGAAGCATATCTAAAAATAATTTGTAGGACAACAGCATCTAATTAGGTTGGACGCAGAAGCCTGGCAAGTAGCACTAACTGCTGTCAATTGCAGCACTGAAAGTACTTGAACTGAATAAGAAGTGTCATTTAAATGGCAACATCAGGACGATTAAACTAGTTTATGTAAATGAAGGAAAAAAAGAACTAATTAAATATATCGCGGGCTGTGCAGAAAGTCTCCCTATAACTTAACATTATAAAAGTTAATTCTCACCATTGTTGTGGCAGTTGATGTATTTTGTTTGTTGAAAAAAGACTGATGAGCCCACGTGGATTTCTGTGTTTAGATAAAAATTAATGATCTTTGTGCTTCTTCCGTTTCTCAGTATGATGTGTTTTGTAGAACTAATCCTTTCCACAGTCTGTCACATAATTAGTGTTGGTGCGTATCTGCATTGATGTTTTAAGATATTGGTGGTACATAATTGTATCTGGGATCATTTCTTGGGACAAACAAGTTACACGCTGATGGCCTACCAGTCTTTTTTTTTTTATTTCCCATTTGAAAAATAGTTAATGAGCTGAAACAAGATGCTTTTCTCCCAAAACATAGATTTTTTTTCCAATATTTCCAAATTACTTTTGCACTCAGAGCAAGCACTCTCCTAAGAACAAGAGCAGGTGGCTGCCTGGGGTGGCCAAATTATGGGGGCAGTAAAACTACACAGGTAATTCAAGCTGGCAAAGTTGATTGGGCACTCGGCAACAGACTGGTTGGACTGGGCAGTCTGCCTAGGGCAGCAGACCCCTCTGGAGCTTATCCTGCTTGATTTGACCAGGCAAATAAGGACTAATGCTCATTGAACATATGGCTGTACTACTTAATGTTTAGGCCCTCCTCTGTTAAGAAGTAATTTTGAGCAGCTGGGTAGCCTTGGACTTAGTAAGTGGCTGGTTTCTTTCTTAGACAAGAAAAATGAGCAGGTACTGAGTAAATAAATTATCCCAATTAAGTTTTATTTTTAGTATAGCATTGGGTAAACATGGGTATTAAGACCAAATTTCAAGGATTCAGCAGGGTGCAGAAAGAAAAATCCTTGCCTCTGTGAAGTGTGGTAAATGCAGGGCCACCCCTGTAGTTACTTCTGGTACCTGGTAACTGTGGATCCTGGTAGTTGTCCAGGTCCTGTCATCACAGAATCACAGAATCACAGAATGGTAGGGGTTGGAAGGGACCTCTGTGGGCCATCTAGTCCAATCCCCCTGCCGAAGCAGGGTCGCCTACAGCAGGCTGCACAGGACCTTGTCCAGGCGGGTCTTGAATATCTCCAGAGAAGGAGACTCTACAACCTCCCTGGGCAGCCTGTTCCAGTGCTCCGTCACCCTCAGAGGGAAGAAGT
>Ga0065711_1005071_pt1 | contig 37202 bp, 28 predicted proteins | sample Hoacrofraction12_FD_59098 | JGI IMG/M metagenome (GOLD analysis project Ga0065711, IMG submission 59098) | Hoatzin crop microbial communities from Cojedes, Venezuela - Epithelial fraction 12 v2 (version 2) | ecosystem: Host-associated > Birds > Digestive system > Esophagus > Crop | place...
GAGCTCTACCTCGACCTCCAAGGCCGCACATTGCGCTCCCCCATCCTCCCCTGCCTGCGCATCACCCGCCACCCCGACGGCCACACCACCAAAACCCTCCTGCGATAATTCACTTACATACCATAAAACCGCCCATAGCTATTCACGTTATGGGCGGTTTTGCGTGAGAAAATGTTATAATTATTTGTGATTCTTGATAATTTTATTTAAATTTGCAGCAGTAAACCATAAATGTTTCATTTAAAACACCGCATTATGAAAAAAATCTTTACTTTTTTAGTTGCGTCGACGTTGGTGACGATGGCGGCAATGGCTGCTGGACCACGCGCTTACCAAGGTCAACGGACGCAGTCGCTTGCAGCGATTGCTGGCAAGAGTGTGACCACCATGAACAAAGCACCACGCTTGGCTGAGTCGCCCATTATGAACACGCCCGAGGGCACGTTGCACGACAACATGTATGCCACGAGCGAGGCGTATGGCCTTGGCATCGGCGATGTTTATACCCAGAAAGTGGATGGTGGTATTGGAAAGGTCGTTGAGGCCAGCGATGGTAGCATCTACATCTATGGCTTGATTTCGCAGGGCTACATCTGGTTTAGCGCGCAGCCGTGGGTTAAGGCGTCGAAGCAAAGCGACGGTACTTACGCAATTCAGACTCCTGTGGTCTACATCGAGGACTATGGGGATTTGTATTATCTACATTCGATGAACTATGACTCGAGTACAGGTATGCCGGAAATTGACACGAACAACACTCCCGTGACATTTACCTGGGAAAATGGCGTGCTCACGCAGACGAGTGACAATTACCTGGGCCTGTGCGACACTGTACCCAGTTGGTTCTACATGGCTGACACGAAGATTGTGTACAAGCCGCAGACCGATGTGCCTGTCACAGTTCCCGACAAGGCAACGCAAAGTTACAAGATGACTTATCTGAGCGATGCCGACACGTTGACTAAGACGGCTGAAAGACCAGTCGAAATGATTATCGATGGTAGCGACATCTACCTCGGCGCCATCGAAGACAATCTTCCTAATGCCTACATCAAGGGCACGATTGCCGATGGCAAAGTAACCTTCCCCACCAAGCAATATCTGGGCATTGATACCTACTATGGTGGCCACGTTTATGCGATGATGGGCGATGCCTACGTTGAGGGCGAAGAGGGTTACAAGTACTTCAACTACACGCTCACCGACAAGATTGAGATGACCTACGATGCAACCACGGGTAACATTCAAGCCACTTACCCCGCTTCGATTGTGACCAACGTTGGCAAGGAAACGCTGTATATCATCGGTGACTATGTGGGTGTAAACTTCACCGCAATGGCCGATGACCCTGCAACGCCAGCCGACCCCATTATGGATGATACTGACGTGAAGGATGTGTCGCAAACTAGTGGTTTCTACACCATCACCGTCACCATCCCCAAGGTTGATGTCAATGGCAACGAATTGAACGAGAACAAACTTTATTACAATGTCTATGTCGATGGCGAGAAGTTCACGTTCACGCCCAGTCTTTACTCAGGATTGAGTGCTGACTTGCTCGATGTGCCTTACGGCTTTGAGGATACTAACAACTGGGATATCTACAAGTCGGGAGAGCGTCGTAAAATTTACCTGTATGTAACGTCGATGAACTCGGTGGGTGTTCAGAGCATCTACCGTGGTGGCAACGAGGAACATCGCTCCAACATCGTTACCGTTTACCTCGAGGGCACTGGCCTAAACGATGTGAACGCTACCACGCAAGTTGTGGGCGAGCAGTACTACGACTTGACGGGTCGCAGTGTGGAAGCCAGCGCAACGGGTCTCATCATCAAGCGCGTCACCTATAGCGATGGCACTATTAACACCATGAAGGTGCTCAAGTAACCTACTCGCGACAACATCGGGATTTCCCCGAAACAAACTGGTCCCGCAACGCCATTAAGGAGTTGCGGGACCTTTTGTCACAATTTAGCAATTAGAGTGTGTGCGTATGAGAGAGTAATACTAAGTTGTGATTTTAGTTGACCGTGACGGTGGTGCGTTTCACCTCGTCGCTGTTAGGACCAATCATGAGTTCAAACTTACCGGGCTCAAATACCAATTGACCCTGGCCGTTGTAGAAGCTCAGCATGTCGGGGGTAACGTCGAAGGTCACCTGCTGCGTTTCACCAGCCTTGAGGTGGATGCGCTTGAAGCCCTTGAGTTCCTTGACGGGGCGAGCAATCGACGCCTCGAGGTCGCGGATGTAGAATTGAACAATCTCGTCGCCATCGCGGCTACCCGTGTTGGTTACCGTGCAGCTCACGTGGGTGATGGCCTGTGAACCATCAGCTGTGCGTGCAGCGATGCCTGTGGTGGTCACGGGCGAGTAGCTGAACGTGGTGTAGTTCAATCCGAAACCAAACGGGAAGAGCGGGTCGTTGCGCACCTCGAAGTAGTTGCTGCGGTACTTGTAGTACTTGTCGGCATGCTCGGGAACGGGACGGCCTGTGTTCATGTGGTTGTAGTACATGGGAATTTGGCCCATGGCTTGCGGGAAGGTCGTGGTGAGTTTTCCGCTGGGAGCCTTGTCGCCAAAGAGTACATCGGCGATGGCATCACCAGCCTCGGAACCAGCAAACCACACGTTCATGATGGCGTCAACGTGTTCGTTCTCCCACGTGAGGATGGTGGGACGGCCCGAGAAGTTGAGCAGCACGATGGGTTTGTCGAGTTTCACCAGTTCCTCGAGGAGTTCGCGTTGCACGTCGGGCATCTCGAGGTAAGCACGGCTCGAGCTTTCGCCCGAGAAGTCGGCGCACTCACCCATGGCGCACACGATGACGTCGGCTTGACGAGCAACCTCGAGCGCTTCGGCCTTGAGCGTGGCTTCGTCACCGCGAGCGATGGTCTTGCCGAACTCGGCATCGCGTTGCATTTGGGCATCGCGCGTGAGGTTAGAGCCTTGTGCATAGAGCAACTCGGCTTTACCCTTGAGGGCACGTTCCATTGCTTCCTTGATGGTGGAATAGCGCTCGGGCGTGTAAGCCACGCACCAAGTGCCGGCGATGTTGGCGCGGTCGTTAGCGAGCGGGCCAATCAGTGCGATTTTGCCTTGCTTGCGCAGGGGCAGAACGTTGTCGTTCTTGAGCAGGACGAACGTTTCGGGAGCCATGTCGCGCGAGGCCTTGCGGTTGGCATCGGTGTAGATGTCGCGGGCACGACGCGTGGGGTCGAGGTAACGGTAGGGGTCATCGAACAGGCCAAGTTTGTACTTCGCCTCAAGGATGCGGCGGCAAGCGATGTTGATTTGCTCCTCGGTGACAGTGCCATCGTTGATTGACGATTCAAGCGTGGTCACGAAACCGCGCGAGCACATGTCCATGTCGGTACCCGCCTTGAGGGCGATGGCCGAGCAGTGCTTGATGTCGCCGTAGCCGTGGTTAGGCATTTCGCCGATTGCGCCGTAGTCGGTGGCCACAAAACCCTTGAACTTCCATTGGTTGCGGAGCACCTCGGTGAGCAGCCAGTGACTGGCCGTTGCGTGCTCGCCATCGATGGTGTTGAAGGCCGACATAAATGAGTCGGCACCAGCATCGACGGCAGCCTTGAAGGGCGGGAAATACTGGTTGTACATGCGCACATGGCTCATGTCGACCGTGTTGTAGTCACGTCCTGCCTCACATGCGCCATAGAGGGCGTAGTGCTTGATGCAGGTCATGGCCGAACGCGGGTCATAGAAGCCCGTGGGCGTGTTGGCACCAGCACCCTGGTAACCCTTGATGTAGGCAGCACCAATGACCGAGGTGAGGAACGGGTCCTCGCCCTCGCCTTCGGCAATGCGGCCCCAGCGCGGGTCGAGCGCGATGTCGAGCATGGGCGAGAACACCCAGTCGATGCCATCGGCAGTGGCCTCGAGCGCTGAGATGCGTGCCATTTCACGAATGGCGGTGGTGTCCCACGAACATGCCGCTGCCAGTGGGATGGGGAAAATGGTCTCGTAGCCATGGATGACGTCCATGCCCACGATAAGAGGAATGCCCAGACGCGATTGTTCAACGGCGATTTTCTGCAGGCCACGGATTTTCTCGGTGCCCTTGAGGTTAAACACGCCGCCCAGCTCGCCACGAGCCGCCAGGCCCGACACTTGCGTGTCTTGCGCGGCGCCCGTGGTGATGTCACCTGCAACTTGCAGGTTGAGCTGGCCAATCTTCTCGTGCAGCGTCATGCGAGACATCAGTTCGTCGATGAACTCGTTCATGGGCTTGAGGGCCGATGCTGTGAACGATGCGGTGCAGCACAGCATGACCACAACTGTAAACACTTGTTTTTTTATTGTCATTTGAGCGTAGTTTTTACTTGAGCGTGAATTTGCATGAGTGCTTGAGGTTGTCGCTGGCGTTACCTACCAAAGCGATGAACTCGCCCGGCTCGGCTTTCCAGCTGCTCGAAGCTTCATCGTAATAGCTCAGGGCATCGGTGCCGATGGTGAGCGTGACTTGCTGCGACTGACCGGGCTCAAGGTAAACCTTCTTGAAGGCCTTGAGTTCCTTGTAGGGGCGGTCGATGGTCGACTTGCTGTCGTGAACGTAGAGTTGCACCGTTTCGGCACCAGCACGTTTGCCCGTGTTGGTCACGGTGGTGGTGAACGAGATGGTACCACCCTGCCCTAGTTCCTTCTGGCTGGCTTTTACGTCACCAATGGTGAAGGTCGTATAGCTCATGCCGTAGCCGAAAGCGAAGGTGGGTTTCAGGTTCTGCTTGTCGAGCCAGCGATAGCCCACATAAATGCCCTCCTTGTACTCCTCGTCGATGATTTGGTGGTCGGGACGCCAGATGCCGGGAAAAGCATCGAGAGCGTGAGCGGCACAATCGTTGAGGGTGCGATACCACGAGTAAGGAAGTTTGCCCGAGGGGTTAACGTCACCAGCGATGACACTGGCCAACGCTTCGCCCGATTCCGAGCCAAGGAACCAACCCTGCACGAGAGCGGGCAACTTGTCGATAAACGGCAATTCGACGGGATTACCCGAGATGTTGACGTAGACAAAGTTGGGATTAGCCTTCACGAGTGCCTCGATGAGGCGATTTTGCGCGTAAGGCAGGCCATAGTCGTTGCGGTCGAAACCTTCGGCATCTTGATGGTCGCTCTTGTTGAGACCGCCAAACATGATGACGTAATCGGCCTTGCGGGCTTTGTCAACGGCTTCGTCGATGAGCGTTTGCTCGCTGCGCGTTTCATAGAGCGAACGTCCCACGGTCACGCCATTATAGGATTGAATGGTGTCACCCACATAGCCGCGTGCATAGTCAACGTTAGCGCTACCATAGCGCGCCTTGATGCCATCGAGTGGCAGAATCTCGCGTTGCACCTTGAGCGATGACGAGCCACCACCCACGGTCATCATCTTGATGGCGTTCTCGCCCACCACGAGGATGCGCGGAGCGCGTGCGGGGTCGATGGGAAGCAGGTTGCCCTTGTTCTTGAGCAGGACGATGCCTTCCTGGGCGATGCGTAATGCGGCATCGTAGTGCGCCTTGCTGCACAGGAAACCGCGGGGGCGGTCGGTGCGCATTGTCGTGCGGAAGAACAAGCGCAGGATGTGGCGCACCTTCTCATCGAGTTCGGTTGTGCCATACTTGCCTTGCTGAATTAAGCGCTTGTAGGGTTGCGCCATGTAGTAGTTGTCGTAGGCATTAGAGGCGCCCCACGACAGGCCATCGGTCCAGGTGCCGAACTCCATGTCGAGTCCACTCTTAATCGATTGCTCGGTGTCGTGTGTACCACCCCAGTCGCTCACAATGACGCCATCGTAGTTCCAGTCGCCACGCAAGATTTTCTTGAACAGATATTCGTGGTGACCCACATGCACGTTTTGATAGAGGTTGTAAGCACCCATCAAGCCCCAAGTGCCCGCCTCGGTAACGGCGGCCTTGAAGCCTGGAAGGTAGATTTCGTGCAAGGCGCGGTCGCTCACGATGACGTTTACCTGGTGACGATAGTTCTCGTCGTTATTAAGCGTGAAGTGCTTCACACAGGCCGAAACTCCCTTGCTTTGCAGGCCTTGAATATATGGAATGACCATGCGCGAGGTGAGCCAGGGGTCTTCGCCGAAGTACTCAAAGTTGCGGCCACCGAGGGGCGTGCGCAGGATGTTGATACCAGGGCCAAGAATCATGGACTTGTTGCGGTAACGCGCTTCCTCGCCCAGGCTCTCGCCATAGAGACGCGACATCTCGGGATTCCACGAGGCAGCAAGGCAGGTCAATGCGGGAAATGCAACGCAGGAGTCGTTGGTCTGGCCAGCTTGCTCCCATTCGTCCCAAAGCACGTCGGGGCGAACGCCGTGAGGTCCATCGTCGGTCCAGAAGTCGGGGATGCCTAGTCGTGCCACGCCGGGAGAGCTAAACTTGCTCTGGGCGTGGATGAGGGCGATTTTCTCGTCGAGCGTGAGTTGACGCAGGACGTCCTCGATGCGCTCGTCGACGGGGCGGCTCTCATCGAGGTAAACAGGCACTTGTTGTGCGTGAGCGAGGCCCACACACAACAGTGCTGCAATTATAAGCGATCTTAATTTCATCGTGATTTACTGTTTTTGGAATACACGGATGTACTCGACTTCCATGGTCACGGGCAGTGCGCTTTCGTCAACGCCTTGCTGGCCACCCCACGAGCCACCCCAAGCGAGGTTGAAGATGACATAGAAGGGGGCATCGTAAGGCCAGTCGTCACGACCCAGACCGCGATTGGAATAGCTGAGCAGTTCCTTGCCGTCGACGTAGGTGGTGATGAGGTCCTCGGTCCACTCGATGGCGTAGGTGTGGAACTCGCCCTCGGCACCGTCGCAGTACATTTCCTTGGTCACTTGCGTGTTGTTGCTGTGAACGTGTGCGTTGGCGTGGAGTGATGACGAAACGTAGTTGGGACGGTAACCCACCTCTTCCATGATGTCGATTTCGCCATCATCGGGCCACGAGGTGAAGTTCACGGGCATCATCCAGAAGGCAGGCCATGTACCCTTGCCGCTGGGCAGCTTAATCGAAGCCTCGATGTAGCCATATTTCCAGCCCGTGTTGCGCTTGGCGTAAACACGGCCCGAGTAGATTTTGCCATCTTCCTTGAAGCAGTTGATGCGCAGGCGTCCGTTCTTGATTTCGGTCACATACTTGCCATTGGGCGACTTGTGGTTGACGTAGGTTTGGAGCTCGTTGTTAACCCAACCTGCGGCTTGCACCTCGTGGGTCCAGTTGTCCTCATCGAGTTCGGTACCTTGGTCAAACTCATCGTGCCACACGAGCGTGTATCCGTCGGGAGCATCGTAGGCGGGAGCATCGGCACCAGCCTGCGAAACGGTGATATACTTGCGTGCTGTGCCCGACATGACGGTAATCATGCCCGTGCGCGCAGTGGTCGTGGGGTTCTCAGTCACCGACACGCTGATGGTGCCGTTGGCCGAGCCCGTGCTAGTGTTTGTAATGGTGAAGAAATCACCCTCTTTGTAAGAGTTCCACTCGCTGTAGGTCGTCTTGACCGTGATGGTGTAGTCACCACCAGTGGCGGGGACCTCGAGCGTCTCGGTCGAGGTGGTGATGGTCACAGTCGAGGTTGTGGGCTCGCTACTGCCACCATTGTCGTCATCGCCACCGCAGCTCCACAAGGCCATAGCCGTCACGGCGAGCATGCTAAACAATTTCAATGATTTCATGATGAAGTAATTGATTAGAGTTTTACTTGACGCAGCGTGAATAACCAGCTCACTTGCTACTGACCCTCCAGAGAGGTAATGTCGGTGGAGGGTCAGTATATCAAGTGTCGCGGTTATAACGCTGAATGAAGTTTCATGTCGTTACTGGACTTTCTCGAAGTAAATGTTGGTAACCGTCACTTCGCTTCCTGCGGTATTGCCACCGAAATCAAATACCAACTTCAATGCATCGGCATTGCCAGTGGGCAATACGACTTCTTTCTTCTTGAGAACGTAGGGCTTGTAAGCCGTGAGTTTAATGCGGTCGGCAAAGAAGAAGTTGTCGTCACTGTTGACATCGGTGAGTTTAACAGTAACACCAGGATGGTCGGCGCTACTCTCGAGAACGCAGTAGAAGTTGTACTTATCAGCCATCGAGCCGGGGATGGTCGAAGCAAAGTGTGCTTGAGCCTGCCACTGGTCGCTGGTTGCCTCGGGCAAGGTGAAGTTGTAAGAATAGTTAGCACCATCGATGGTGTAAGTAAAGTCAGCGATTTGAGCCCATCCGGGAGCATAGTAAATCATGCTGGGGCCAGTTCCATCGTTGTACATGGGCAACCACAGGTTGCTTTCGCTGTTGACTGTCCAGTCCATGACATCGGCTTCTTCCTCTTCGGGAGGCGTGGTGCCATCGTCGCAATCGTGCTCTTTGAGAACGATGTTAGAGATGTCGATGTGGGTGTCGGCTTGGCAACCACCAAAGTCAAGGACGAGCTTGATGTTGGGGATGTCGATGCCATCCATGTTCACCTTGTAGAAGACGTAATCTTTACCAGCCGAGAGGTCGATTTGGTCGGCAAAGTAGAAGACATTGTCGTCGTCCTCTTGTGTGAGTTTAACGGTAGCACCCTTTAGGTCCTTATCGCTATTGATAACGACTGAGAAGTCGTAGGTGTTGGCCGAGTTGGTGGTGACATCGGTGTGGAACGCCATCTGGGTCTGCCATTGGCTGGTGTTAGCGGTGGGCAGGGTGATGGAGTAAGTGTGTCCACTGGTGGTCATCTCGGGATCGGGCAGTTGCGACCAGTTTGCGTCGGCATACCAGAAGGTGATGCTGGTTTCGGCGCTCTTGAAGAGGTTGCAATCGCTCTCTACATCAAAGCCGCTGAAAGCATTGTCCTCGACGCTAGTGAATACGAAGCGCCACGAAATGCTACCACTGGGATTGTCATAGATAAGCACCATGCGGGTGGGCGTCAGTGTCTGCACATAGAAGCGTGGATCTTTGTACTGAGCGTCATCGCTGATGTAGGGGAATGCGGTGTTGGCATCGAGTTGCACATACATCACGCTGGTGGTGTTGCCATCGGCATCGGTGCGTTCGCCCATTTCAAAGTACCAGTTGGCAGTTTGGTTACCAATGTTAGCGTCAAAGTCGGCATCACTAGAGCCCCACAGCGTGGTACCCGTGTTGACGTAGGTCAAGCCATCGTCACCAGCATTGTAGGTGTAGGTACCGCCCTTGTCGGTCTCGGTGGTGAAGGTAATGATGTCGTCATAGAGGCCAGTGCCTTCCTTGTCATCGGCTTGAGCCGACCACCAGCTTGATGCGTCGGTTCCAGCGGGGCCACAACCCATGTGACCTACTTCCTTGCGGGCGATGCGCCAATCCTTGTTCGAGATTTGAACTAGGTATTTGGTGAAGTCCACAATGTCCTTGGTAAATGTAAAGGTCTTGGTGATGCTACCTTGGCTAATGCCGTTGCGGTTACCAATTTTGAGCTCGATGGTGTGCGTACCAGCCGACGTGCTCGAGTAGCTCGACGAGGGCAGCGTTGAGTATTCCACGCCGTCGATAATCCAGATGGGATAAACGCCATCGGTCTCGGGGAAGCTATAGAAGGCCTGATTGGTCTCCTGGTCGACAATCAGGTCGAAGTCGTAGCCAGCAACCGAGGGCAGACCGCTTTCGCTGGCGCCATCAAATTTCTCGGGCGAGCATGCGGTCATCACGCCCAGCACAGTGACAAGGCAAGTGAATGCCGTGAGCACTTTGTTGAAGAAACAATATTTTGCTTTCATAGTTTAAGACAATTTAGGGGATTAATAGTTGTTCTGAACCAGCGTGGGATCGGCATCGAGCTCCGATTGAGCCAGAGGAATGTGCTTCTTGTTCTCGGTCCACGAGTTGGTGCGATAGCCATAGCTGTCGGGAACGAGTACCGACGAGGCCATACCGGTGCGGACGAGGTCGAAGTAACGCTTGCCCTCACCACAGAACTCAAGGTGACGCTCTTCGATGATGTCGTCGAGCGTGACAGTGGTCAGCGAGGCCAGACCAGCGCGATTGCGCACTTGGTTAACCAGGTTGGTAGCCGTTCCGGCATCATTGTTCACAGCCAGATAAAGCTCGGCAGCGTTGAGCAGCGTCTCGGCATAGCGATAGATGCGCTTGTTGTTGTTATAGTTCAAGTTCTTAGACGTCGGGCAGTCCTTGTTGTTGTCGCTATAGGGGCGATACTTGGCCAGCCAGATGTGGGTGTCTTGATAGCGCTCGGTGTATTCTACACCACGCACGTCCCAGCAAGTAGCGTCACGACGCACGTCGTTCTCGTCATACATGTTATAGGTCTCGAGACGCATGGGCAGGAAGCCCCAGCCATCACTACCGGCATCCCATCCGTCGCCACCGGGCCAGCCGTTGGGCGAAATGAGGGTGGGCAGTACCGAGCCACCAGCGTTGAGGGCTGCAGTACCCCAGTCGCGCTGTGCCTGGTCGTCGTTATAGTTAATCTCGAAGATTGACTCCTCGCACCATTCACCCGATTCGGCCCAAAGGTCGGCAAAATCGGCATGGAGGCCGTAGTTAGAGTCGTTGATGATTTGCTGCATGTAGTTGAGTGCTTGAGAGTAGCGCGATTTATCGTTTTGATACATGACCATCTCGGCATAGAGCATCATACCCATAGCCTTAGAAACGCGGCCCGATTCGCTACCTGCCCAACGCATGGGAAGACCACCATTCTCGATGATGTCGGTGAGTTCGACAATGAGCTGGCCATAGATGCTATCGGCACTCATTTGGGGAGCGGTATAGGGCTCCTCGAGGTTCTCGAGATAGAAAGGCACGTTGCCATAGTAATGCCACAAGATGTTGTAGTAGTAAACGCGCAGCAAGCGTGCTTGAGCGGTGTAGGACTCACGATTTGCCTCGGTTCCCCCACCCCACGAGCAGTACTCAATGACATCGTTGCAACGCTTGATGCCCGAGTAGAAGTCGGTCCACAAGGTTGCCAAGGTGTTGTTGCCATCGCCCTCGAAGTTGAAGAGCTTGTGCCAGTGAGCGTTGTCGGTGATGGTTGCACCACCTACCCAGAAGTCGTCGCCCAGAATTTCGGCGTCGATGGTAAGGTCGTTATAGGCCACATTGTCCCAGTCAGGCCAGTGAAGCGGCGCGTAAGCCGCGGTCAGAGCCTCGTTGAGGGTGGCATCGGTGGTATAGTACTCCTCGAGGGGCTCGCCAGTGGGATTGGTCACGTCGAGGAAACTGTCGCTGCACGAGGTGCCCATCAGGGCAACAGCAGCACATATATATAATGTCTTAAAAATATTTTTCATCTTTTCTAAATTTATGAGAGGTTGATTAGAAGGAGACATTGAGACCTACAGTGAAGGTGCGAGCTTGAGGATAGACACCATAGTCAACACCAAGCGAGGTGCTGCTGGTACCAATTTCGGGATCGAATCCCCAGTATTTGGTCCACGTGAACAGGTTGTCGGCGCGAACGTAGAGGCGCAGGCGACTGATGTGGACTTTCTGGGTGAGGTCTTGCGGCAGGGTGTAACCCAGCGTGATGTTCTTCAGGCGCAGGTAGCTTGCATCGTGAACGTAGAGGTCGCTGATGACCCAGTTCTTGCTATCGCCTTGACGGAGGATAGGCACAGTGTTGCTGGTGCCGGGACCGGTCCAACGCGAGAGAACCCAGGTGGGGAAGTTAGCCGACGAGATGTCTTGGCGATAGGTGGCGTCAAATACATCGGCACCCTGAACGCCCTGGAAGAAGCACGAGAAGTCAAATCCCTTCCATTGTGCATCGAGGTTGAGACCGAAGGTCCAGTCGGGCGTGCCGTTACCGATGTTGGTACGGTCGTCGCTCGTGATTTGGCCGTCGCCGTTTACATCGACAAAGCGGAGGTCACCAGGCGTTGCATCGGGTTGGATGAGTTCGCCCTTGGCATTGGTGTAAGCGTTAATTTCGTCATAGGTTTGGAAGACGCCATTGGTCTTGTAGCCATAGAAGAAGGGGAACGGCTGGCCGTTCTCGGCGCGCGTGCCACCATCGCTGAATTGGTTGATACCATAAATGAGGAAGCCGGTAGCGTTACCCAGGTTCTTCAGGGTGTTCTTCAGGTAAGAAGCGTTACCCTTGACAGCGAAGTGAGCATCGCCGATGTTCCACTTGTAACCAAGTTCAAACTCCCAACCGCGGTTCTGCATGTCACCGACGTTAGCGTAAGGACTGTTCTCGCCCACGTAAGAAGCGATGGGCATTGCGATAATCATACCGTTGGTCTTCTTGATGAAGTAGTCAACGCTGAAGGTGAGTGCGTTGCTGAACAGACCCAAGTCGAGACCGATATCGGTTTGTTCGCTTTCCTCCCACTTGAGGTTTGCGTTAGCCAGGCGGTTAGCCTTCGAGCCCGTGGTGAGGGTATTGGATTTGCCAAAGTAGTAGTTACTGCTGGCGCCCATCGTGGTGTTGGAGGTGTAAGCGAAGTCATCGATATTATCGTTACCGTTCTTACCCCAGCTGGCGCGCAGCTTGAGGTTCGACAGCCAGTTGCGATAGTTGCTCATGAAAGCTTCGTTCATGATGTTCCAACCAACCGAGAACGAGGGGAATACACCATACTTGTGGTTAGAACCAAAGCGGCTGGAACCGTCGCGACGTACGGTGGCTTGGAACATGTAGCGCTCGTCGTAGTTGTAAGACAGACGGGCAAACAGAGAGGAGAGACGGTGCTCAACGTAGGGACCACCATAAACGCCCTGAAGACTCTTTACACCGGTGATGTTACCATCGGCATCGACGGTAGTTTCGTAGTCACCACCCGTGGTGTAGTTAATCGAGGGCTTCTCGGTGTTCACAAGATACCAGTGGCTACCGCCCAGCTCATCACCTTTGAACTTGAGGGCCGATTGACCCAGAACGACACCAATGGTGTGGAGACCGAAGGTCTTGTCGTAGGTGATGGTGTTTTCAACCTGCCAAGTCGTGTTTTGTCCCTTGTAGGCACTTGCGGCAGTGTGGTCGGCGTTGTTGTTACCCGAGAGGTAGTACTTTTGGAGGGTTGCACCATTGTTGCCCCAGAACGAAAGTTCGGCGCTATAGGTGAAGTGGTACTTGAGAGCATCCCACAGTTGCAGGTCGATGCTGAACTTGGGCATGAACTTGTGCGACCAGTTGCGAGTGGGGTCAACCATCATCATGGCGATGGGGTTGTTCTGCTCGTTGTAAGAACCGAGGTAGCCAGGAATCGTGTAGGGATTGCCGTTGGCATCGGTAAAGAGGTCGTACTGCGGATATTGGTCGATTTGGCTCTGAGCGATGTCGCCGTGCAGTGTCACGGGCAGCGTGGGAGCCAGATACAGGGCCGAACCTAGCGCGGAGCCAAAGGTCGAGTTTGCGTCTATACTAGTATTATGTACGCGCATGTACGATAGATTGGCACCGAGATCGAGGCGATTGAGGAAGTTACGCTCGTCGCTCTCGTCCATGATGTTGAATTGGTTGTTAGAACGGATGGTCAAGCGGTTGTAGTTCGACTTACCATAGTTACCGCCCACGATACCTTCTTGGGTGAAGTAACCCAGTGAGAGATAGTAGTTAACTCGCTCGCTGGCGCCGCTCACCGAGATGTCGTGCTGGGTGATGGGGGCGTTGTCGTTGAAGAGCAAGCTCTGCCAGTCGGTACCAAAACCGGTGATGGCATCGCCATTAACATCGGTCAAGTGGTAGGGGTCGTCGTAGATGGGAGCGAAGCCACCGTTCATGTTCTTCTCGTTTTGGAGGATAGCGTAGTCGGTAGCGCTCGTAACGTCACGCTTGCGCCAAGCCGACTGCCAGCCCGTCGAGAAGTTGTAGCTAACGGTAGCTTTACCCTTCTTACCCTTCTTGGTGGTAACGAGGATAACACCATTGGCAGCACGAGCACCATAGATAGCACCCGAGGCGGCGTCCTTGAGAACCTCGATACTCTCGATGTCGTAGGGGTTCACCGATTCCATACCATCTTGGTCGGTGGGCATGCCATCGATGATGTAAAGAGGATCGGAATTGTTAATGGTACCGATACCACGGATGCGAATCATTGACTTAGAACCTGGTTGACCCGAAGCCGATGTAACGTTCACACCAGCGGCCATACCCTTAAGGGCATCCTCGGCACGCAGGCGCGACTTGCCATCGAGGTCATCGCTGCTCACCTTGGCAATGGCAGCGGTAACGACGCTCTTTTTCTGCACGCCATAACCGATGACAACTACCTCGTTGAGCATCTGGTCGTTAGGAGTCATAGCCACGCTCATGCCGTTGGCAGCAGCGAGGTCTTGCGCAACATATCCCACATAGGAGATAGAGATCATAGTACCCTCGGGCACGTTGAGGCTGAAAGAGCCATCGATGTCGGTAATCGTGCCGTTTTGGGGATTAGCTTTCTCGACAACGGTAGCACCAATGACTGGTTCACCGTTCTCGTCAATCACAGTGCCCGTGATTTGGGCGTAGGATGCTATTGACACCATGAGCGCCAACAACATCATCAGTAACCTGCTTGTTTTCATACGCTGTTTTTTATGTTAATTAGTGTATTATTTGAGGTCTATGTGAGTTCTCAAATGCAAATTTATATATAATAATGTGAACATAGAAGATGTTTAAATAAAAAAGTGGATGATTTTAGGGGCGCGAAAACGCTATCTATTTGGTTATTAAATGTTTATTTTTTTCGCGTGGTGGCAAAAAGAGTGGATAAAATATAGCTTAAAATGGTGGGGATTTGGATAAATTGTTGTAATTTTGCAGCACCATGAGTAAATTGAAAACATCGATATTAGCCTTAATGATTGTTATTGCAGGTTTTTCGCCTGCAAGCGCACGTGAGTTTGATAAGTTGCTGGCCACGGTCGACGCAGCCATCGACAGTTTCCCCATGCATGTGGCACACTATGAGCAGCAAATCGACGAGGCGCGCAACCGCTACTGGGCATCCACGTCGCCCAGTGGCCGCTACGATGGTGCCTTGCAGCTTTATAGGCTCTATCTCCCGTTCCAGAGCGATTCGGCAATTCGTTACATCAACGAGTGCATTGCGATTGCTCGCCAGCGGGGCGATGTGTCGCAACTGGTTGAAAGTCAGTCGCGAGTGAGCATTATGTTCAGCAAGATTGGTCTCTATGATGAGGCTAAGATGGCGCTTGACTCGGTTAGGGTCACGCCCAACTTGTCGCAATCGGCCCTGGGAGAGTATTACCACGCGCGAAATCTATTGAATAATGAGCTGGCTTACTACGCTCGCACGCCGCAGTTGCGCAATCATTACCTGCAGTTGGCGCTTCCCGATGAGGAAAAGGTACTTCAATATCTCCCTGCCGATGATAGTTATAGCATGATGCGCCGTGAGTTGAGCGCGCAGAACGACAGTAACCGCGACCGCTCGATGCAAATCAACGACGAGTGGCTGAAAACGGTCAAAGCTGGCTCGCACCCCTACGCCATGGTGGCGCTCTATCGCTACATCGAGTATAAACAGCGGGGCGACACGGCGCAGATGATGCACTGGCTGGGTGAATCGGTGCTTGCCGACATCCGCAACGGCATCATGGACCAGGGCTCGATTTGGGAGTTGGCTAATGAGCTGATGCTCAATGGCGACATCGAGCGTGCCTCGCGCTACATTTTATTTACGAGTGAGTGTGCCATGAAATTTGGCTCGCGACAACGAAATTGGCAAATCTCTCCCCTACTGACCGACATCGCCGAGCGCTACAAAGCGCGTAGCGAGCACCGCACTGGCCAGTTCAAGTTACTGCTGGCGGTTATCAGCGGGTTGTCGCTGCTGTTGCTGGGCTTGNTGGTGTTCTTGCATCGCCGCAATCGCCAGCTTTCAACGGCGCGACAAGCGCTACACGAGACTAACGACCAACTACTTCAGCTGAATAACGAGCTCAAGAGTACAAATAACCAGTTGCAGGATGCCAATGGGCGGTTTGCCATCGTCAACTCGCAGTTGGCCGAGACCAATCGTGTGAAGGAAGAGTACATCGGGCGTTTCTTGAGCCTTTGTGCACAGTATGTCACCAAGATTGATGATTATCGCAAGATGGTGAATAAGAAATTGAAAAACAAGGAGATAAACGAGCTGTTGAACCTCACGCGCTCGACCGAACTCAAGGAGCGCGAGCTCGACGAGTTGTACCAGAACTTCGACTCGGTATTCTTGCACTTGTTCCCCAACTTCGTGGACGATTTCAACGCGCTGCTCACGCCCGAGGCGCAGATTCATCCCAAGAGCGAGCATCGCCTCACGACCGACTTGCGCATTGTGGCGCTCATCCGGTTGGGCATCGAGGATTCATCGAAGATTGCTGAGTTCTTGCACTATAGCGTGAACACGATTTACAACTACCGGGCGCGGCTCAAGAATGGCGCAATCGGTAATCGTGAGGATTTTGAGCGGCAAGTCAAGGAATTGGGGCGACCCCACTAAGCATCAATCATCGCTGGAATCATCGAGGATGTTGTCGTCGAGTGGCTCTTGTGCCGCGCGGCGTAGCAGTTCGTCGGTGAAGTAGTACTGGCGCTTGCCACGCGTGCGTCCAGCAAAGTCGATGGCATGCGCAGGGCAATAGTGGAAGCAGGCTAGGCAGGTCGTGCAGTAGCCATTGTGCAACCAGCGAGGCTCGGGCTGGCACTTGACGTCGCCCACGGGGCACACGCGCTCGCACTTGCCGCAATGCAGACACAGCGCGGGGTCGACGCTAAACTTGGAATCGGTCACCCAGTGGTTGATGAAGAAACTGCCCAGCAACTGGCTGTTGATGCGAGGCCAGTGACTCTCGTTGATGTTGACAATGCCCTGCTTGCGTGCCACGATGTCATCAATCATGGCGGGCAGTTGGCGGGCCGCTTTGGCGATTTTGTGGACGGCATCTTCGGGCTTGTCGACCTGGTCGATGAGGGGGAAATGATAGGTGTCGGGCATGATGACCGAGAAGATGCTATCGAGCGTGATGTCAGCGCTGGCAAGGTCTTCGCGCAGGTAATCGAACGTCAACCCTACATCATCGCCAGCGGTGGCAAAGGCGTAGCAGAACGGGCGTGCGGGGCTGTGCACGACGAGACGACGCACCCAGTTGCGTACCACCACGGGCGGCCGCCAGCCATGCACGGGGAAGCAGATGCCCAGTCGCTCATCGGCGGCAAGTTGCACATTCACAGTGCCTTGCGAAGTGACGTCCATGGGCATGAGTTGCTCGCCGGTGGCTTGAGCAATTTGCTCTGCGACCCAGCGCGTGTTTCCTGTTCCTGAGAAGTAGAATACCATATTGATTACCAGTTAGATAAGTCGGTGATTCGGTGCACAATTTTCACCTCGGGACGGCGGGAAAGCTCACCAGGGTTGGTGCCTGGCTCGCCATCGGGCACCTGCATACCTCGGCGAGCATAATATTCTTTCCAATAAGGGGTTACTTGCGCCGTTCCATCACCGAAGGTCATGGGAATGGGTGCAAAAACGAGGCGATTTTGCGGGTCTACAATCGATAGCTGCACGAGTTCACTGCAATAGATGGCGCTGTCGTTAGGCAGGAACAGGTCGTCGTAAGGACGTCCCACATAATGCAATGCACGGGCAATTGACGCCTTGCGGTCGATGGTGGGAACGATGCGGCCGACGACCATAACCAGCTGCTGGGCTGTGTCGTGCGGCATAGCAGCAACCACGAAACTGTCGAGTGGCGTGAGGCAGACGCCGCGTTGCGGACGTGCCTCGATGATGTAGAGCGGCCCGTTGTCGCCGCCAATGCGGTGCGCAATGCCCACATGGTCAATCTTTAAACCCTCGTAGCCCGTGGTGACTTGGGTGATGGCGTTGTGCTCGGTCACGCCGCAAAAGACGAGGTCGCAGTCGATGATGGGTGCGTCCCACACGATGTGAGCGTGCACGCTGGTGGCAATTGCTGCCGCGAGCAATAGCAGAACGCAACGCAGTGATTTATAGCTTAGTACCATGAAATGCCGTTGCTGGTGCTCGACCGCTTGTCGTACTTCACGTCTTGCAGAATCGACGACTTAACGGCGATGTGGAACGAATAACTCTTGTAGGGACCCACTGGGATGAAGCTGGCGCTCATCTCGAAGCAGTGCATCTGGCGCGAAATGGAGCAGTTCATGTAGGCAATCTTGTGGTTATCAAAGTCGTAGCTTGCCGAGAAGCTCATGTTCCAGTTCTTGGTGGGGCGTATGGAGCCACTTAGGCTAAGCGACTGTGTCCACTTGCCCTTGTACTCGAGCTTGTCGTAGTCAAAGGCGCCGTAACCGTATGATATCGAGTAGTTTGCCGTGAGGCTCCATGGGCAACTCCACTTGACGTAGCCATCGGGCGTGAGCTCGAGGTCGCCACTGTTTTTGTCCTTGTCCTTGTCGTTGGGGTTGTCGTTGTCCTCGCCATATAGGGTTCGCCTTTCACCTCGGTCTTTGTCCTTGTTTTTCTTGTTTTTACGACGGAAGGTGTCGTTGTTGATGGTGTAAGAGAACGAGGTGCCCGTGCTGGCCAGTCGTCCCCAACCGCCACCGTGGAATAGGCGCAACTTATTGACGCGCACGGGGTTGCCGTAGGAGTTGAGGGCATATTTATAGACATCCCAAGTAGCGCTGAGGCTCAAGTTGAAACCCTTGGTGAGGCGGAGCATGATGGAGGTATTGAGGTTGCTCCAGCGCATCGAGTCGGCAGCGAAATTGTAAGATTGTGAGAGGGTTAGGTTCTCGATGAGCGATATTTTCTTGTAGCCGGTACTATCGGCATCGCTTTTGACTTTGGCTTCGAGGTTGTTGGCAAAGTTGAAGCTAATCATGCCGGTTTTTCCCGAGGAGGCGTTGCCGAAGAGGCCGTGCTGGAAGTAGCTGTAGCGTGTGTGCTGGAGTTCGCCATTGGCATCGGTGTACTCGTAGTTGCCGTAATACCCCCAGAAGGGTGAACTGAAGTCGGGGGCGGCGCTGAACGAGATGGTGGGTGTGATGACGTGGCGCACCATTTGCAGCTTGTCGCCCAGGAACTTAAGCGGCTTGAAGAAGCCATAGATTTTGGTGCTGAACGAGAGTGCAAAGTTGAAGTCAAACACGTTGTAGAAGTTGTAGGTCGTGTCGCGCACCACGGCGCTGGCGTTGGGGTCCCACTGTTGCCGTATTTTGCTGGTGTACATGCGGTCGTTGAGCGTCATCGAGGGCGTGATGTTGATGTACTTGAGCACGTTGAAGGTGGCCGAGATGGGCACCGTGTGGCTCATACCATTGCGCCAGTCCTTGATGAGGCTCTTGTGGAAGAACTCGTCTTGTTTTGCGGTGATTGAGTTCTGGAAGCGACCCGAGTAGCTAATCTTTATTTTTTCGTACCAGCGTTCGTCGCCCACAGCGCGTTTGCGCTTGAAGGGAGCCGTTTGCGCCATGGTGATGGTGAAGTTGGGGAACGAGACGCTCAAGGTCGAGTCGGCTGTGCGTTGCGAGATACTAGCGGTCGACGAGATGCTCCACTTAGTGTTGGGAATTTTGTAAGTGAGGTTAACGGTACTGCTCTTGGTGTTCTCGGTGAAGGCGCTGGTGTAGTAGGTGTCGAGGCTGTTGCGCGAGTAGCCGCTGGTGGCAAAGTTGACGCTTGCCGAGAACGAGAGGTTGGGATTGGCCTTGCTGTCCTGGCTGTGGTTCCACACGACCTGGAAGTTGCGCATGCGGGAATAGTCAGGGTCACCCTTCTCGCCACTGACAGTGGTGAGGAAGTTAACGCTGAACGAGCCATGGAACTTGTAACGCTTGGCGTAGGACGACTGGGCAGCAACGCCCCACGAGCCGCGCGTATAGATTTCGCCCGTGAGAGCCAGGTCGACGTAGGGGCTCAGGGCAAAGTAGTAACCGCCGTTGCGCAAGTAAAAGCCGCGGTTGTAGTCCTCGCCGAAGGTGGGCATCAAGAAACCGCTTTGATATTTCTCGCTGAAGGGGAAGTAGCCAAAGGGGACCGCCAGCGGCAAGGGCAGGTCCTCGAGCACGAGATAGGCAGGGCCAGTGACCACGTTTTTCTTGGGGATGACCTTGGCCTTGGTGAGGTGGAAGTAGAAGTGTGGGTGCTCGTGGTTGTCGCAAGTGGTGTAGCGGCCGTCCTTGTAGTAATAGACGTTGTCGTCGACTTTCTTGACGATGCCACCGGTGAGGTAGCCCTCGCCCTGCTCGGTGACAACGTCGCTGATGAAAGCGCGCTCGGTCTGGAAGTTGTAGCTCATAGTGCGCATTTCATACTCACCGCTCTTGTCCTTGAACACTGGCTTTCCCTTGAGTTCGCCCACGCTGTCGGGGACGCCAACGGCGGTGACCTGGTTGCTGTCGAGGTTCATGCTGATTTGCGCAGCGCTCATGTCGATGTCGCCATACTTGAGTTTGGTATTGCCATACATCGTGCCGCGGTTTTTGCCGTAGAGGACAATCGAGTCGCTGGCCGAGAAGTCGACAACGTGGTCAAGGTCGACGCGTGTTTTCTTGAAACGGGAGGTGTCGCGGGCAGCTTCGGGAGGCGGCGTGAGCAGGCTGTCACCGGCTGCAACGATGATGGAATCGACGGCATCGGCCAGGTCGCCCGAGATTTCGAGCGTGGGATGGTGGTCTTGCGCAACCGACACAGCAACAAGGGGTTGCACAAAACATGCAACCGCCAGCAGTAGCGATATGAACCATCGTTGACCCATTAGGGCGATTCGTTATGTGATTGCACACACGGGCGGCTGGTGCATCGACACGCGCGCATATACGCACACCCGCACGCGTCCACGTGGGCGCAATACGGGTGCAAAGGTAATGTTTTTTGTCGATAAAAGGTGTTTAAAAAGCATTGGAATGCGTCAACGCAGGTTAATTCTTCACTCTCCCACCCTTTTTAACCGCAAAAAAAGCGGGAGCGTTAGGCGAATAGTTCATGCATGGCGTCGAAGCGGGCAAGGGAATCCTCGCCGAAACGAGCCATTTGCTGGCGGACGCGTTCGAGGGTGCGCGGTGGCTCACCCAGATGGTTTTTGCTAAAGAATTTATCGGCGTAGCACACGAGTTTTTCCTCGAGTGTGATGGGGAGCAAGTCGCGATGCGGTAGCGGCAAGTGCTGCTGCTCGATGTCGGCAATGCTCAGGCCAGCGCCTGTGTGCCGCTCGCACACGAGGGCATGGCGGAAAAGACCCAGCTGGTCGAGCATGGCGCGGCCCAACACACCGTGGCAGATATAGGGCTCGGTGCCAGTGCAGTAGATGCCAGGCGCATCGGTGCGGCAGATGCCAATGTCGTGGAGCAAGGCGGCCTCGTGAACGAAATCAGCGTCAATGGGCGTGCCTCGCTTGAGCAAGCGCTCGCAGCACTCATCGGCAAACAAAGCCACCTGCATCGAGTGCTCAGTGAGCACCCGATACAGTGGCGTGTCAGGTTGATAGAATTGATTGATAATGTGGTTACAATCCATCGGTTGTTGAAGTTTTACTTTAATGCACATTCAACGCATGGAGTTGTTGCCACATCACGTCATGAATGTACTGATTAGTCAACAAAAGTTACCCAGCCGTGGGTATCCTCGAGTTCACCCTTCTGGATGCCACGCAGGCGGTTGTAGAGCTCGGTGAGGACGGGACCTACCTTGCCATCCTTTGAGATGACATAGCTCTTGCCCGTGTCGGCGTCGTCGATGACCTCGATGGGGGCAATCACAGCGGCGGTACCGCACTCGGCTGCTTCGTCGACCTCGGCGAGTTCCTCGACGGGGATGGGACGGCACTCAACCTTGAGACCCATGTCGCGAGCGACTTGTTGCAGACTCATGTTGGTAATCGAGGGCAGAATCGAGCCCGAGGCGGGCGTGATATAGGTGTCACCCTTGATGGCAAAGAAGTTGGCGGGACCACACTCGTCGAGGTAGCGTTTTTCACGCGGGTCGAGGAAGAGTGCTGCCGAGTAGCCATTCTCCTTAGCGCGAGCGGTTGCAGCCATGCCAGCGGCATAGTTACCACCCACTTTCCAGCGGCCAGTGCCACGGGGAGCAGCGCGGTCGTAATCGCGATAGATGACTACGCGGGTGGGCTTGAAACCGTCCTTGAAGTAAGGGCCAACGGGGGTTACGAAGATGAGGAACTCATAGTCGGTTGCGGGGTTTACACCCACGCGCGGCGTGATACCAATCTCGAGGGGACGCAGATAGAGCGAACTGTCGGTGTCACAGGGCGGAATGAAACGCTCGTTGAGTTTGACGACCTTCTTAGCCATCTCGATGAAACGCTCAACGGGGAGGGGTTCCATCATGATGCCGCGTGCGCTGTTTTGCAGGCGCTTAGCGTTCTCGTCGGGGCGGAAGATGCGGATGCGACCGTCTTTTCCACGGAAAGCCTTGAGGCCTTCAAAAATCTCTTGTCCATAGTGGAGACACGTGGCAGCGATGTTGATGGTGATGAGCTCGCTGTCGCTTTGTTCAATCTCGCCCCACTTGCCATCGGTAAAACGACACCGCACGTTGTAGTCGGTTTTCAGATAACCAAAGGGCAGATGGTTCCAGTCAAGGTTAGGAATGTTGTTCATTGTGGTTGAATGGTTAATTGTTTTAAAGCGCTTTAATTATAAGGTTGTTAAGCTATCGAGGTTAATGGTGAAAGTGGTTACAAAGCTACCTTCTGGGTGACGTCGCCAATTTTGACGATGTAGATGCCTCGAGCACCCATGCGCAGCTCACTTGTTCCTGGGCTGAGCGTGGCTTGCGATACCAGCTGCCCGAGGATGGTGAACACACGCACGGTGACGCGTCGTGGCGTCTTGACGATGATGGCGCCTTGCTGACCATAAAGTTCCACGCCATCGGTCTGGCGGGAGTCGACAAGGTTGCGACCTTGCACCTCGTGAGTCACTGGTCGCCACTGCAATGCAGCGCTGGCGACAGGGCTGGCCATTAGGGCCAGTGCAGCTATCAGTATGATGCAAAATTTTCTCATCGCTCGTTGTTTAGTAGTGTTGTCCACTTTCAATCACGCAAAGGTACGAAAAAAAGCCCATATCACCAACAATGCGACCAACTTTTTATAAAAATCGTTCACAAGCCGCACTCTCCCACCCTTTTCCAGTTGGGACAGTCGCACACTGCCATGATTGAATAAATAGGACAAGACTGAAAATATTTTCAAGAGAGCAATGATTGGTGGAATTTTAATCAAATAATGTGTTTTTTAGGGCTGAGCGGTCGAGAAAATCAGATGATAAGGTTTGGCGGTCGGAAGGAAAAGAATGTGGCGTGCACTTTTTTACCTAAAAAATCAAAAAAAATTGTGAGATTTTGGAAATTATTTTATACATTTGCACAATGAGCGATGTGAGGACCAGTAATCCACCAGGGACAATGCTGGTTCACGCGGAGCTAGACGATGCGTGTGGCGCATAAGCCTCAGCAGGAGCAGCGCGAGCGCATTGAGGCACAATCCCGCCGAAATCAAGTTGCACGGGCAACTGCGGCGGAAGTGCACGCGGGCTTTACGCGAGCCCCTCGGTAATTGACACATTATTACTATTAATATACCAATTAAGCAACCGAAAACTAACATGGCAAAAGTTATTTTCAAGCAGTATCTGTGGCTCATCGACAAGCTGTCGCAGCGTCCGATGAAGTTTGAGGAAATCTGTAGTAGCTATGAACGCTCAACGCTGTTTGAGCCGCGTCACCCACTGCGTGTGCGCACGCTCTATAACTGGCGTGAAAAAATCAATGATTTATTTGGTATCGACATTGTGTGCGATAACCACAATTTCTACCGCATCGAGCACCGCGAGCGCCTGAACGACAACTCGCCAGCTCGCTGGATTATTCAAACGATGGCTGTCAACGAGATGGTGGCCGACAAGGCTGAACTGCGTCCGCGCATTTTGCTCGAGAAGATACCGTCGGGCAAGACATTCTTGATGCCCATCCTCGAGGCAATGAAGCAGGGCCGCACGATTAACTTCGTTTATCGCAAATTTGGCCACACGACCGACGAGGAGCCCATCGAGATGCAGCCGTTCTGCGTCAAGGTGAGCCAGCGTCGCTGGTATGTGCTGGGCAACGTGCTGAGCGAGCATGCTCGCAAGAATGTGAAGGTGCATCCGCTGAACGCCCGCTATGGCGTGCTCAAGATTTATGCGCTCGACCGCATTCAGAGCCTCGATATCACCGAGAACAGCTGGGTTTATCCCGAGGACTTCAGTGCCGACGACTTCTTCAATCGTCTCTATGGCGTGTACATCGCTCCCGACTGCCCCATCGAGCAAGTGAAATTGCGCATCTCGGCTGCACAGCGCGACTATGTGCGCAGCCTGCCGATGCACATCACGCAGGCCGAGCTCGAGACTACCGACGAGTACTCGGTATTTGGCTTCTACCTGCCGCCATCAATCGACTTCATCGGCGCACTGCTCGCCATGGGGTCGAATTGCGAGGTGCTAGAACCTCAATCGCTGCGCGACTACATGGCAAAAGAAGCTGCCGCGATGAAAGCCCTCTATGGTGACCATTAAGAGGTTATAAGACTAAAAAACGTTAAAATTAACGTGAAAATGCGAGGCGGCAGCGAGTTTGCCGCCTCGCATCGTAATTTTGTGGCGTCAACAATTTACTAATGAATCGGTAAGATGAAGGATATGTCACAATTATCAATTAGCCACGGCGAGCGCGATGCACGAGTAGCCCTTGCCGAGCAATTGCGTCGCCGTTACTTAGACCTGTTCACGCGCTACGAGTACATGATTACCATTGAGCGGGACACGCTTTACACCAATTACATCATGCTGATTGGTCAAGACAAGTTTGAGAACTTTAAACTTGCTGTTGAGGTGCGCGGGCTCAAGATGAAAGTCGAGTTGGCGCAAGCTGCTGTGAACCGTGACGAGCGTCCCGACGTCGACGCCATCGAGCAGGAAGTGATAGAACGCATGGACCGCTATTACCAGGCTGTAGCCGAGCAAGCCGAAGCGTTGCAGGCTGCGAATGAAGCAACCATGATTCCTCCCGAGACGATAACCGAGGCACGCAACGTCTATCGCGTGCTCGTCAAGCGCCTTCATCCCGACTTGCACCCCGAGCAGTCGGAGGAGACCAACGACCTGTTTATCAAGGCTCAGGCGGCTTATCACAACCTCGATGTGAAGGCCCTGCGCGACATCTTGCTGCGCATCGATATGGGTGAACCCATCTCAACGATAGCCGACAAGGTCGACCTCGAGACGCTCGAGAACACCATTCAGCGCCTCCAAGAGCAAATTGCTCGACTGGAGGAAAAAATTGGCCGATTGGACCTCTCCTTCCCCTTCGTCTTGCGCGATAAAATCACCGACCCCGAGTGGATAGCCAAGCAGAAAGAGGAACTTGCTACCGAGCGCAAGCGACTCGAGGAACTGCGCGACAAGTACACCGACCGCTTTCGCTTGCTCACCGACCTCTAAAACAACGTAACCATCACCTCAATCCATCGCATCATGACCAACAACATCATCCCCATCAGCCCAGCCCTGATTGAACTGCTCAACAAGAGTGGTAATCAAGGAGTTGTGCCGTTTACGCAAGAGATTTTCTTGCTCGACCTCACGGTGGCAGGCACCTCGCACATTCCTAACATCGAGGAACTTGCCGACAAGATTGTTCCCGGGACAACGCTCGTGCTCAAGCGCGACCCCGACAACGAATACGACGAAATGGCTATCGCCCTCTATCTAGGAGACCAGCGTGTGGGCTGGGTGCCCATGTCGCTCAACTTGATTATCGCGCGACTCATGGACGCGGGCAAGGCCTTTGTGTGCCGCGTCAACGAAAGCGAGTGGCGGCACGGACACTGGTTCTGCATCAAGGCCAAGCTGTCGATGATTGAGTAATCTGCTATCAACATCAAAAACCCGAGTCAACAATTCACATATTTATATATATAAGAGACAACGCTATGAAGACTGTAATCTTGAAATGGAATCCGAGTTTCTCGTCCTACTCGATGCTGGACTACCTCTATGAGATGCAACAGCTCAACAAGGGACGCGACGTTCAGTTCAACTGGAGCATCTGGGACCACGACCAAGTGAAGGAAGGCGACCGCTTTTACTGGGTGAAAGTGGGTATGTATGGCCAGATTGGCATCGTGGGATGTGGCACTATCGCAAGCGACTGCTATCCTGGCGAGGACTGGAGCGGCAAGGGACGCGAGACCTACTATGCCGACCTCAACCCCGAGGTCCTCATCAACCCCGACACGCTGCCCATCCTCACGGCTGCGACGCTGTCGGCCCGCATCCCATCGTTTGAGTGGGACCGCGGCCACTCGGGCCTGGTGCTCACCGACGAGCAGGCAGACGAGCTTGACAAACTGTGGAAAGAGTTTCTCGAGGAGAATCGCGACGCCCTTGAGCGTGCTGCATCGCGCAAGTGGGGAAGCCACGACCAGATTTACTGGGAGGGCAAGTAAGCTGTTCTCCCCTGCCCCAGTAACTTCACGACACCCTTGCACTTGAGAGCGCGAGAGCCGATGCATCGATAGTGATGCACCGGCTCTCGCCTGTTGTTGTGGTTATCGCGCCGTGGTTACTTGCCATCGAGGGCGGCTTCGTCCTCGGCAGTCCACAGGGGATTCTCGTCGTCGTCCCAGTCGAAGCCATCGTCGAAACCGAAGATGGCCTCGTCGGCAAACTCTTGCAACTCTCGACCGTCTTTCTTGGTGGGACGTCCCAGACCTTTCTGGCGGTTGACAAAGCCATCGATTTTGACCATCTCGAGGAGTTTGAGTTGGTCGGGGGCGGTGACGTTGCGCAGGTAATTGGGGACCAACTTGGCACCCACGCGGTTTTGCAGCACGGCAAGGACCTCAAAGGTGTAGGTCACCGGTGGCTTGCGCACGTTGATGCGGTCACCCACCTTGACGGGGCGCGATGGTTTCACGTTCATCCCGTCGATGGTGACGCGGCCCAGTTTGCAGGCATCGGTAGCGATGGTGCGCGTTTTAAACACGCGAGTGGCCCAGAGCCACTTATCGATTCTCACCTCGTTCATGTCACTTGTTGTTGAAATTGTTCATGGCAAATGTGAGGCCCGACAGGCAGAAGGCTTTGATTGCGTCAACGGCCACCGTCACGCGCGCTGGCAGCACCTCGAGTTGCTCGGGCGTGGGCGGGCTCAGCACATAGTCGACCTGCATGCCGCGCGGGAAGTCGTTGCCGATTCCAAAGCGCAGGCGAGCAAAGTCGGCACTGGCGATGAGTTGCGTGATGTTGGCCAACCCATTGTGACCGCCATCGCTGCCGCGCCCTTTCAAGCGAATGGTGCCAAAGGGGAGCGCTAGGTCGTCGACCACAACGAGCAGCCGCGAGATGTCGATGTTCTCGCGTGCCATCCAGTAGCGCACGGCCTCGCCACTCAAGTTCATGTAGGTCGATGGCTTGAGCAGCACCAGCTGGCAGTTCTTGAGGCGCATTGTGGCCACGTCGCCATAGCGTTCGGTGTGAAAAACAATATTGGACGCCTGTGCAAGAGCATCCAATATTGTAAAACCTATGTTGTGCCTGGTGCCTTGATACTCGGCGCCAATGTTTCCCAGGCCAACAATCAAATACTTCATTGCGTGAGTTGCTGAAACGTCGATTACTCGGCAGCAGGAGCAGCAGCCTCTTCGCCCTCGCCTTCCTCGGTAGCAGCAGCGGCAGCAGCACGGGTGGTGCGAACGCCGGTGATAACGAGTTCCTTGGCGCTAACGAGCTCGAAGTCGTCGAACTTGAGGTCGCCAACCTTAACGGTTTGACCAATCTGCAGGTCTTCAACGTTGACCATGATGGTCTCGGGCAGCTTGTCGTAGATACCCTTAACCTTCACCTTCTTGAGGTTGAGGTAGAGCTTACCACCAGCCTTTACACCCACCGAGTGACCCTCGACGTGAACGGGCACCTCGACAACGACGGGCTTGTCGTCGGTAACCTCGAGGAGGTCCATGTGCAGGATGCTGTCGTTAACGGGATGGAATTGCAGGTCCTTGAGGACGGCCTTCTTGGTAACGCCATCGTAGGTAAGGTCGATGACATAAACATCGGGCGAGTAGACCAGCTTGCGGATTGCATCGAAGGTAACGGTGAGGTCGGTAGTGATGACAGCCTTACCATCGCGTCCCACGGGAACGACCTTCTCGCCAGCGAGCAGTTTACCATTGTACTTACCATCCTTGTCGAGCTCGACGAGTTTACCACCGTTGAGTACTACAGGAATTTTGTTCTCCTTGCGGAGTGCCTTAGCGGCCTTCTTGCCGAGGTCGGTACGCGGCTCGGCGCTGAGTTGAAATGTTTTCATTTCGTCAGTTAATTGGTTGTGTTACTAAAAATTAAGAGTTAATCGCTTTGCTTCTTAATTTCCCATCACACGGGCATTTTTATAAAAAGCGGTGCAAAGGTACACATTTTTCTTGAACCCACAACCCCCCACCCCTTTTTTTCTTAGAACATTTTAAAGATGTGATGGAAGGAAAAATCGAGATAAAAAAATGTTTTTAATGAAAATGTTGCAGGGGTCGGGGAAAATGCGTACCTTTGTGTGCTTAATTAATGAAACAACCCTTTAACTAATTAATCAATACTTAATACGCTATGATGAAGAAGCATAACTTCTATGCCGGTCCGTCAATCTTGAGCCAATACACGATTGACCACTGCGCTGATGCGATTCGTAACTTTGCTAACACTGGTTTGTCGATTCTCGAGATTTCTCACCGCAGCAAGGAATTCACTGCTGTGATGGAAGAAGCCGAGCAGTTGTTCAGGGAGTTGCTCGACATTCCCGAGGGCTATCGCGTGATTTTCCTGGGTGGCGGTGCCAGCCTGCAATTCTGCATGGTACCCTACAACATGCTGGCCAAGAAGGCTGCTTACCTGGACACGGGTACGTGGGCTAACAAGGCTATCAAGGAGGCTAAGCTCTTTGGCGAGGTCGACGTGGTTGCCTCGTCTAAGGACGCTAACTACACGTTCATCCCCAAGGGTTACACGGTTCCCACCGATGTTGACTACTTCCACATCACGACTAACAACACGATTTATGGTACCGAGATTCGCGAGGACTATGACGTGCCCGTGCGCATGATTGCCGACATGTCGAGCGATATCTTCTCGCGTCCCGTCGACGTGTCGAAGTACGACATCATCTACGGCGGTGCTCAGAAGAACATTGCCCCCGCAGGCGTTACCTTTATCGTTGTGAAGGAAGACGCACTGGGCAAGGTCGACCGCGTGATTCCCACGATGCTCGACTATCGCACCCATGTGGCTAAGGGCTCGATGTTCAACACCCCGCCCGTGTTCCCCGTTTATGCAGCCCTGCAGACGCTCAAGTGGTACAAGGAACTGGGCGGCGTGAAGGAGTTGCAACGTCGTGACGAGGAGAAAGCTGCGATGCTCTATGACGCCATCGACAGCAGCCGCATCTTTGTGGGCACAGTGAAGCCCGAGGACCGCTCAATCATGAACGTTTGCTTCGTGATGAAACCCGAGTATGCCGAGCTCGAGAAGGGCTTTATCGACTTCGCCAGCGAGCGTGGTATCGTGGGCATCAAGGGTCACCGCTCGGTAGGCGGTTTCCGTGCATCGCTCTACAACGCTCTGCCCAAGGAGAGCGTCGAGGTGCTCATCCAGGCCATGCACGACTACGAGGCAGCTCACTAATCAAGGCTAAACAAGGAACTAACCATTTAGAACCAACTATCTGCTATGAAAATTGCAATCGTAACCGAGAAGCCTTTCGCCCCCGCCGCAGTGCAGGGCATCAAGCAAGTGATTGAAGAAGCAGGCCACGAGATGGTACTCGTTGAGAAGGGAACACGCGACGACATGCTTGCCGCCGTTGCCGACGCTGCTGGACTGATTGTTCGCAGCGACAAGGTCGACGCACAAGTGTTTGACGCCGCACCTCAGCTCAAGGTGGTCGTTCGCGCCGGTGCTGGCTATGACAACATCGACCTGGAAGCCGCTACCGCTCATGGCGTGTGCGTAATGAACACGCCCGGCCAGAACAGCAACGCTGTGGCCGAGCTCGTGTTTGGCATGCTGGTAACGCTGGTGCGCAACCGCTACAATGGCAAGGCTGGTACCGAGCTCAAGGACAAGACGCTGGGTATCCACGCATTTGGTGCTGTGGGCCGCAACGTGGCTCGCATTGCCAAGGGCTTTGGCATGACGGTAAGTGCGCTCGACCCGTTCGTTAAGGACGAGGTGATGACCGCCGAGGGCGTAACGCCCGTTCACTCGGTCGAGGAACTCTATAGCAAGAACCAGTATGTGAGCCTGCACATTCCCGCCACGGCCGAAACCCGCGGCTCGGTAGGCCACAAACTCATGGCGCTGCTGCCCCACAATGGCGTGCTCATTAACACAGCTCGCAAGGAAATCATCGACGAGGCTGGCCTGAAGGAAGCTCTCACCGAGCGTGAGGACCTGCGCTACGTTGCCGACGTGAAGCCCGACAATGGTGACGAACTCGAGGCCACCTTTGGCGACCGCGTCTTCTTCACCCCAAAGAAGATGGGCGCCCAGACCGCCGAGGCTAACATCAACGCTGGTCTTGCCGCCGCTCACCAGGTTGTACAACACCTCGCCGACGGCTGGAACCGCTTCCAAGTAAACAAGTAAACAAGTAAACTTGTAATCTTCCATAATCAAGCAGGGCGTCCCCCAACCGAGGACGCCCTGCTTTTTTTTACACACACACGTCACTTGAGAGCAGATGCTACACATTATATAAATAGGCACTATTTTTCTAAATATCGGATAATCGTGTCGATAGATGAAATAAATTGCGGGTTATTTAACAATTTATGCAGGTTTTTGTTGATATTTTCACCAAAACTTGACAATGTTTCAATATTTTCGTTGATATTGCCTATTAATTAAAAAAGTTTTTTGTAAATTTGCAGAGTTCTAAAAGAAGCCTTTTAATTACCTATTATATAAACCCTTTTTTATCAACAAGTCTTATGCGAAGAACACTACTGACAATTGTTTTGGGTGCCATGTCATTGGCAACCCTGGCACAGAAAGCATACGTGCCTAAAATGTATGGTAACATCATGAACATGAGTAGCTGGAGTGGTATGACTGATGACAATAAGCCATACGGTGTCTACTCGTTCTATGGCTCGGCAACCGATTTTGCGTTTGAAAACGTATCGGGAACGAGCATGAACTTCTACCCCACTGGCAATGGCATCATTGCAAATGGTGAGTACAACTTCATTGTGCGCGACATCGATTACTATTACTATGACTACTACTATCAGCTTTACACCTACGATGCCGAAACGTGGGAGCTGAAGCAAAGTCCGCGTGATGTAACCGATGACTATTTCTCGATGGATTTCACGCAAGACCCCACCGATGGTACCATCTATAACGTTACCTACAAGGCAACTGAAGACTGGTATGGCAACACAAAGACAACGATTAAACTTAACAAAGTTGACTTTGCAACGCCCAAGTTGACAAACATTGCCACGCTCGACACCATGTTCTTTGGCTTGGCTGCCGACAACAGTGGTACGCTCTATGGCATCTCGGCTGCAGGTAATCTGCACAAGATTTCAAAGACCGATGGCAAGCTCACACTCGTGGGTAGCCTTAAACTTGACGAGTTGGGCGACAGCATCGAGAATCACTTGATGAGTGCCTGCTTTGACCCCAAGACCAATGAGCTCTATTTCTCGGCTTACTTGTGGAACAAAACAAAGCTTGATTTTGAAGGCGTTTTGCTCAAGATTGACACCACAACAGGCAAGGCCACAAAGGTGGTAACCTATCCCGACAAGGCACAGGTCGTCGCACTGAGCATTCCCATGCCCGAGGCCGAGGATGGCGCTCCTGCAAAGGCCACAAATCTGGCTGCAAACTTTGTGGGCGCATCGCTCACGGGAACGGTAACCTTCACGGCCCCGACCAAGACGTTTGATGGCAATACGCTCACCGGCAACCTGCAATATGCAGTCGTTGTCAATGGCGACACGCTGGCAACAGGTACAACTACTCCTGGTAGCAACGTGACTGCTAACGTCACCGTTCCCGCCGCTGGTGTCACCAAGTTTGTCGTAGTTACCTCTAACAGCGTTGGCCGCAGTCCCGAGGCAAAGCTCACACAATGGGTAGGTCCCGATGAGACCACGGCTCCCACCGATGTCGTATTCAGCCTCAATGGCACCGATGCCAACATCAGCTGGACGGCTCCCGACACCACGCTGCATGGTGGTTACTTCAACCCCGCTGAGCTCACCTACACCATCGTTCGTTATCCCGACAACGTAACCGTGGCCACGGGCGTTACCAACACCTACTACAATACTACACTCGACCCCGCCACGATGGCTCAATATAGCTATGGTGTTTCGGCTGTTAACCATGGCGTTAACTCCGACACGACTGAGTCTAACAAATTGGTGGCTGGTCCTGCACTGGATGTGCCTTACGAGAACGCCATTTCCACCCGTGATGAGTTTGACCAACTCACTGTAATTGATGCCAATGGCGACAAGAAGTACACCGAGAGCTGGGGTTATGTGATGTCGCAAGAAGGCTTCTGGAACTACAACGCCAGCTATGGCTGCGCAGTTTACTACGAGAGCAGCAATCAAGCCGATGACTGGATTATCACGCCGCGCATCCGCTTGAAGGCTGGTAACACCTACACGCTCGCGTTCGAGACCCGCAAGGAAATTGAGCGTTATGCCGATTGCATGCAGATTGCCTACGGCCTTGGCTATGACACCGAAAGCTACACTATGCTCATCGATAGCTTGAAGCCGACCAAGGAATTTGCACTCGACTCGATTACCATTAGTCCTGTAGAAGATGGCGAATATTCATTTGGTTTCCACGCCATTAGTCCTCGCTTGCATGGCCACATGATGTTGAAGAACATCAGCGTGAAGTGGGCTAAAGCTAACGGCTTAAGCCAAATCGAAGTTGGTGAAAATCAAGCGTTTGACATCTACAGCATCGATGGCAAACTCATTCGCCGCAACGCAACGAGCCTCGAGGGCCTGGAGCGCGGTATCTATATCGCTGGACGCAAGAAGGTTATCGTGATGTAGCCCTTGCATAATAGCACGACAATAAAAGGTCGTTGGTGATAGTGATGTCATCAACGACCTTTTTATTGTACAGTATTATTTAGGTTTACTCGGGGGTGGCGAGGAGGTCGAAGGGGAGGGCGTCGGCGACCTGGACGGTGGTGAAGTTGCCCACGGTGAGGGGGCGGGTCTTGGTGATGAGGACTTCGGGGTCGACTTCGGGGGAATCCCACTGGGTGCGGCCCACGTAGTTGTCGGCGTCCTCGCGGTCGATAATGACGCGCAATTGCTGGCCCACTTTGCTCTGCTGGATGTCGAGGCTGATTTGTTCTTGCAGGTCCATGAGTTGCTGCAGGCGGTCATCCTTGACGTCTTGGGGAATGTCGTCGGTGAAATGCTGGGCGGCGTAGGTGCCAGCTTCCTCGCTGTAGGCAAACGCGCCCATGCGTTCAAAGCGGGCTTGGCGGGTGAAGTCGAGCAGTTCTTGGAACTCTTGCTCGCCCTCACCAGGGAAGCCCACCATGAGCGTGGTGCGCAGGTGGATGTCGGGGACCTCGCGGCGCATGCGCTCGATGAGTTGCCACGTTTCGCGGGCGGTGATGTGCCGGCGCATGTTGGTGAGGACGCGGTCGCTGATGTGCTGCAGCGCGATGTCGAGGTAGTGGCACACGTTGGGGTGCGCTGCCATCACGGGCAGGATGTCGTAGGGGAACTGGGTGGGATAGGCATAATGGAGCCTAATCCACTCAACGCCATCGATTTGCGCCATTTGGTCAATGAGCTCGGGCAGCGCCATGTGGCCGTAAAGGTCGAGGCCGTAGGACGAGAGGTCTTGCGCGATGACGTTAAATTCCTTGACACCGCTGTCGACCAAGTGTCGCACCTCGTTGAGCAACTGCGGCATGGGCACCGAGTGGTGACGTCCCGTGATGAGCGGGATGGCGCAGAAAGCACAAAAGCGGTTGCAGCCCTCCGAGATTTTCAGGTAGGCGTAATGAGGTGGCGTGGTGAGGTAGCGCTCGCCAGCCAGGTCGTCGCGATAGGCGTGACCAAGGTCGGTGAGCATTTGTTTCCACGAGAATTTGCCGTAGAATTTGTCAACTTCGGGCAACTCGGCGGTGAGGTCGGCCATGAAGCGCTCGGCTAGGCATCCCATGACCATGATGCGGCGGATGCGGCCTTGCTGCTTGGCTTGCGCGAGTTGCAGGATGGTGTCGATGGACTCTTGCTGGGCGTCGGCGATGAAGCCGCAGGTGTTGACCACCACGGTTTCGGCATCGACATGAGCGGGATTGTGCCGCACCTTGTAGCCGCAGGCTTGCAGCTGGCGTAGCAAGTGCTCGCTGTCGACGAGGTTTTTGGAGCAGCCCAGCGAAATTACGTCAATGGTGTTGCGACGCATGCTTGCCGAGCTGCTTTAATCGTCGTTGTTGTTGCCAAAGAGCGACTTGACAAACTCCTCCTTGCGGAAGATTTGCAGGTCCTCGATGCCCTCGCCCAGCCCGATGTACTTGACGGGAATCTGGAACTGGTCGCTGATGCCGATGACGACGCCACCGCGGGCGGTTCCGTCGAGTTTGGTGACTGCCAGGGCGTTAACCTCGGTGGCTGCCACAAACTGCTTGGCTTGCTCAAAGGCGTTTTGTCCTGTGCTGCCATCGAGCACGAGGAGGACCTCGTTGGGCGCATGGGGCACAACTTTGCGCATCACGTCCTTGATTTTAGTGAGTTGTCGCATCAAGCCCACGTTGTTGTGTAGACGTCCAGCGGTGTCGATGATGACAACGTCGGCATCCTGAGCCTTAGCACTCTCGACGGCATCGTAGGCCACCGAAGCGGGGTCGGTTCCCATCTTGTGCTTGATAACGGGCACGCCCACGCGCTCGCCCCAAATCTCGAGCTGCTCGTCGGCAGCAGCGCGGTAGGTGTCGGCAGCGCCGAGGACCACCTTGTTACCCGCTTTTTTGTACTGATAGGCAAGCTTGCCGATGGTTGTGGTCTTCCCCACCCCATTGACGCCGACGACCATGATGACGTAGGGTCGCTTGCTGGGGTCGATGGTGAAGTCCTCGCGGTTGGCGTTGTCGTTATCGACGAGGAGTTGGGTGATTTCGTCGCACAGCAGGTTGTTGAGTTCGCTGGTGCCCACATAGTGGTCGCGTGCCACGCGTTCCTGGATGCGGTCGAGGATTTTGACGGTGGTGTCGATGCCCACGTCACTGGTTACAAACACTTCCTCGAGTTGGTCGAGCACCTCGTCGTCGATGGTCGACTTGCCGGCTACAGCGTGCTTGATTTTATCGAAGAAACCCTGTTTGGTTTTTTCGAGGCCGCGGTCGAGCGTTTCTTTTTTCTTCTTATTGAATAAGCCAAAGAATGCCATATCTTGTTGATTTCGTTTAAATTAGCGTGATTTACTCGGGATAATTCAAGTTTTCGTCGGTGAGGTTGTTGAGGACCTCGACGAGGAACTTGCGAGCTTCCCACTTGGCCATGGGCAGGTTGTTGAGCATGTAGTTGCCGCAATCGTGGGCGTTGGCACCGGGGATGTCGCCCTCGAAGTTGACGATGTACTCAAAGGTCTCCTTCACGAGGGGCACAATCTCGGGCGACGTGAGGTTTCCCTCGACCAGCAGGTAGTTGCCCGTGCAGCATCCCATGGGTCCCCAGTAGATGATGCGCTTTCCCCACAGGGGGTGGTTGCGCAGGAACGTTGCTGCCAGGTGCTCGATGGTGTGCATGGCGCTTTGGCTCACCGAGGGCTCGCGGTTAGGCAACTTCATGCGGATGTCGAAGGTCGTAACCACGCCTCCACCGGGCAAGGTGTCGCGGCGCGAAACATAGATGCCACGCTTGAGCCTTGTGTGGTCGATGGTGAAACTTGCAATTTTTTCCATATCGTTGTTTGTTAATGATTTGCCTATCAATTCTTAAAGCTTTCCTGCAGCGTCAATCATCTGGCGAACAATCTCGAAAGTGTGCTGCGGAGCCTCGGTCCAGAAGTCGTTATACTGGCGCGTATTGTCGTGGCTGGCACCCGGCGAGTCGCTGATGACGCGCAGGCTCAGGAACGGCACACCGCGCAGGTGGCACACGTGGGCAATCGAGGCGCTTTCCATGTCGACAGCCTTGGTGTCGGGGTAAAGGTCGCAGATGCGGCCCAGCACCTCGCGGGTGTCGACAAACCAGTCGCCCGATGCGATGAGTCCCTTCACGATGGTGGGGTCGTCGGGCAGACAGGAAATGAGGCGCTTGTCACCCTCGAAGAATTGGGGCAGACCCATCATGGCGCCGCGCATGCTCTCGGGACCGCACCACACATCGTGGTAAGCCACGCGTTCGCCCACCACAACGTCCATCACGTTGACGTTGTTGCAGCCACCAGCCACGCCCGTGTTGACCACGGCGTCGGGGGTGCAGTGCTCGATGATGGTGAGCGCGCCCATGGCGGCGTTCACCTTGCCGATGCCACATTGCATCATTACGACCTCGGTTTGACCGATGTTTCCCTCGTAGATGGTGAATCCATTGATTTCGGTGGTTTGCGGGCTGCTCAAGAGCGGGATGAGCAGGGCCAATTCTTTTGCCATTGCGGCGATAATTGCTATCTTCATTGTGCTGAAATGATTAGTTTAGTCGCATAAGTTTCATGGGCAAGCCGCGTGCCACAAGTGCATAGCCTGCCAATCAAAGGGCAAAAATAGCAATTTTTTGTCAAATAGGCCCTACCCTTCTGCCATAAATGTCACATTGACTGCTTTTTTTATTTTGCGGGAGCGTTGAGCCAGCCGCGCTGGTCCATCAAGTCGAGGACGCTGTCGACGATGGGCATGCGCTCGATGTCGTTGCGCGTCGAGAAGAAGAGGAACACGATGTCGCGTGCTGGGATTTTGCCCGCATAGATGGTGAAGCCGCCATTATCGCCTGTGTGATAGACGATTGGCGCCTTGCCGGGGCGATTCTGGACAAAGAAGCCGTAGCCATAGCCGGCGTATGGGTGATAGCCGTACTCGGCATCAGGCTGTATGGTGATGTGGCTGCGGTAGGCATCGGTGCGCGAACTGTTGCGCCATACAGCCAGGTCGCGCAGGGCTTGCTCCCAGCGGTCGAAGTCGGTGATGCTGCAATACAAGCCGCCATCGGCCTTGGTGGCAAAG
>Ga0065711_1029191_pt1 | contig 37199 bp, 10 predicted proteins | sample Hoacrofraction12_FD_59098 | JGI IMG/M metagenome (GOLD analysis project Ga0065711, IMG submission 59098) | Hoatzin crop microbial communities from Cojedes, Venezuela - Epithelial fraction 12 v2 (version 2) | ecosystem: Host-associated > Birds > Digestive system > Esophagus > Crop | place...
GTCTCCTTCTCTGGAGATATTCAAGACCCGCCTGGACAAGGTCCTCTACAGCCTACTGTAGGTGACCCTGCTTTGGCAGGGGGGTTGGACCAGATGATCCGCACAGGTCCCTTCCAACCCCTACCATTCTGTGATTCTGTGATTAATCCAGTATTCACTTATTGTCTATAGCACTAATAACACAGAACATTTAAGAGTACTTAACCATTTCACTGTTAAAAACAAGTTGAATTTAATACTATCATTTTTCTACAAATGTTCATTAGAAACCAGAAATCTCTATCTCTAGCATAATTTAAAAATATACAAGCAAAAGTTCAGCTGAAAAAAAAAGCCTGGCATTTTAGTAGTGAAAATCTGGTAAAACCTTAAGTGGGCCCAGACTTTGTTTTAGAACTATTATCCATCCATGTAACATGAAAATATACTGAACTAACAAAGTACAAACCAAATGCAAGACTGCTTAATAATTTATGTTATATTCTGGCTAAATAAGATAATGACACGCATTTCAGAGATACCCAGTCTTTAATCTGAACAGGTAAATCTGATACCAGCAGCAACACAGCTGTGGGAAGCTGAGGAATTAGGCAAAATGTCATCACCATAAAAGATTATAAATGCAAAGTAGCTGACGATATTTGTACGATCTCCTACTGAGCATGTGGGACACTGAGAAAAAGACGTACAGGTCAACACACTACTCTTAAGTAATGGTCCTTCATAGCTACTTACAGCTAGATTACTTAAAAACAAACTTCTCTGGCTATTTCAGAATTTTGAAGCAAATTATTCTGGTGAAACCTAGATGACCAGAGCAAAAACCTGCAACCACAGAACACAGTTCACTGAACTAATTCTACCCTAAATCAACGGGTTTTAGTTCAGATCCTAAACTGGAAAGCAGTTACCCAGAGGTTGTTTTTTTTTCCTGTAGATTCCTTCACTTCCAGTTCTAGTCACAGAGCCATAAGCAGCCCATATTGCACGTTATACCGAGTGCTGCACTATAACAAAAAATCTCCCCAACTGCAAGTTACTTTCTTACTTCTACTTGAGTCCCTGCACTTCTACTACATTTTAAGCAATGGCATGCAGTTTCGATCCTACAACAAATATAGATTACTCAAATTTACGCAGACTAAATGAGACTACTATAGGAGTTACAAAAATAAAGGTTTTTCTTTTTCTTTTACAAAACTGAGATGACTTCCAGTTCCTTTTTGTCTATAATGTGTCTTTCACTGTTTTCTTCAGTACGATTTTAACTTAATCTGGTCGATGATCAAATCCTTGATTTCAAAATACAGAAAGGTTAACCTTCACAGCATGTTTCCATGCAATATAAAACCCCCTCTCTCATTTAAGTCAAGTATATGCTTCTGTAAGAACAGGAGGGACTAATTCTCCATGACAATGACATTTTCCAGTACGGTCAAATAGCCTTCCCAAAAACAGACAACTGTTTGGATTATCACCTGGACATATGATAACACATAAAAATCTACTCATATATCTACAAAGTTTTCAGGTTTACTTGCTGCTTTATTTTTTTAAATAATAACATAAACCCCTTCTAATATAGTCAACATTTTCGATTCTACTGAATTTCAGTTTTTATCACTGGTACTTCATTTGCTTAAAATAACTTCTTGTAAAATTCAATTCTCCACAGTAAAAAACTGCTATTAATTATAATTATGTTCTGTCATTGACAGAAGTAAGGTAATCTGCTGTTCTTGTAGAACGTTCTTTTAAAGAAAATGATTATTCCCCTTAAAGAAAAGGATTAGAAAATCCTCAAGAAGGATAGAAAAGGTCTCACAGTAAAACTATACTGTTATTAGAATGTGAGCTCTTAATTCCTGACAGAAAATTATATAAAATACTGTGTGAAAGCTGTATCTATGGATTATGTTTTTAATTACTGTGTTTACAACCTTTATATGTGTAAAATTCCACATGAAATATGTCTAGGTACTACATCTTGAGTTGTTGGTGATGCTTTGACTGTATTAGAACTCCAATATCTGCAGATTTTCCCATATTTCCCAAAAGACTACTTTAGACAGACGTACAGGACAATATTACTCAGTTTTCCAGTAAAACCAAACAGAGTTCCTCAAGTCCCAGCAGTACTTACCAAAGCAAACAATTCTAGCATTCCTATAAAAAATAATTATTTTACTGTATTTATTGTATTTCTCTATAGAGAATCTATCATGTAAATAAGAGCACTATCCTTTCTAATGACAGACAGCAAAAATATGCAGAACTTCGCAATCACTGCCCTGAAGAGCTCGCAGTCTAAATAGATATACTAAGCAAAGAGCAGGGAGGAGTGGTAGAACATGAAAGCGTATACAGCAATGACAGCAAACATCGTGTGATTAGATGTGATTATTTCCTGGCATACCTAGACTGTATTTCATGTAAGCATTCCACAACACATAAGACCACAAAGAAATAAACATACTAGGGTGATTATCTGAGAAAACAGTTTTCTTTTAATGAAGTTTTGCTTCCAAAATGGTAATAAAGACTGTAAACTTTGTAAATACTAATTTTAAAAGCCTGACGAGACAGATACAGAAATACTACATATAGACCCTCAATGGCATAACCAAGGACTGCAATTGATATCTTGTGGCTTGTTATTAAGAAAATTAAATGGTTTCAATGGTATAAAATATAGGGGTATTTAATTTTAATCAAAAGTATTATAGCTTTTTGAAATACTATCTTGATTCAATTAATTTTTGCTCCTATATTATTTGAAAATTACCTGGTAATTTAGCAGCTGTATAACATCATAACATATTTGCAATAAAAACATTGTTTTGATTAAATGCATGGTTAACATTAAACATGTCAAATAGCCTCAAATGCTTAAACTGAAATATGTGCCTGAAGTGCTAATCCTGAAAAAGTACATACATACTTAGGTTAACTGAAATACTCTTATCTGCTGCAGTGTAAACCCTGGATATTTAAAAATGGGAACATGTCTAGGTACTTTTTTAATGATGATCATATTTAGATAGTATTATTTATGCTGTCTTTTTTTTCATGTCGAACCTGGTAAAATTTATAAGCCACAGGTCTGAATATAAAAAAGACTAAATAATTATGACAGTAATTCTGCCTATGTCTATGCAATCAAGTAACATCAATTGCAGTTGGGTTTATTTTTCCCTATATAGCCTCTCAAAAAGGCTTTCAGGTGAAAAACAAACCCTCCTTTATGTACAGACCTTCATAAGATTCTATCTCCTTGTCTCCATTGTCTAGGGAAAGTAACAAAAACAAAACAAACAAACAAAAAAAAAGGGAACCAAAGCACAGGGGTTAAAAACAACAGAAGTTTTACAAATGCTACAATATACATGTTAAGAAGGATTAAAAAAAGGAGTGTATATGGCCATTTAGACTGATTTTGCATAGCACATCTAGTTATCAGAAGTAAAGGGTCAAAATGCATTTGCTATTAAAAATGTGTTTATATTCCTCTGTTTCTAAACATTTGGAAAATGTGTCCATTGACCAGTGCTTTTATATGACATTAAAGATAAGCACAACCACAGTACCAGTAAAACATGAATCATGATATATCTTGCTGACCTTGCCTATTTTAAAGATTATTACTTCTCCTCTCATTCTTCCTGTTTCAAGATGCAGAGGTTTTATATTAGCAACCTGTAACACACTCCATGTGAAACCACAAGTGATCAGCTATGCTCCTAACTCCCAGAAAAGCCAGAGTTTTGTCACTAAACAACACACAAAAGATCATTTCCTGTGCCTACTGAAGTCAATGATAAAGCCCCTGTTGAGTTCCAAAGGAACAGGATCATGCTAATAGTTAGTCCATCTTAGTTCGTGTGTATTACACTGTTGATGAATATTGTACTGCTGATGATTCAATTCCATCAGAAGTGTTCTAGATATTAAAATAGAAGAAAATACAGTACAAAATACAATACTAGTATCAATTCCTAGTTTTGTACACAAAACTCAAGAGATTTCAACTGTAATGCCAAAAGAAAAATAAAAAATATAATTGACCTTCATGAGCAATTTTGCAATGTCATTAAGGAGAAAAACATACACTTACTTCTCTCCAACGTCCCCTTTGGTGGGAGCTGTGGTAACTGCCTGCCCCTTCGCCCTACTACTGGAGTACTTGATGGACTTGTCTGAACAGAACCAGTACGAGGATGTGACCTATGAGACACATATCAAAACAAACCATAGCCATTAAATGACAAATTAATCCTTAAATATCATCAAGAACTGATAACATGATTAAAAAGGGTTTAGATAACTTGGGACCCTTGCAGTCCCTTAGTGAAACTATTATCACTTTTCACAAAAAAGACCTGATTAAAAAGAGAAATCTCTCTGTGAAAAAGAAGAAAAGAAAGCCAAACTAAGGCTGAACATCCATAAGATGCATGTTTGCACAGTCAAGCCAGAAAATATATTGTGTGTGTAGTCATGTGCATATGGATATAATACCCACATACATACAAAATTTTCCACAAGTCAAATTCCACAATCTTTACTCAGCTTGTATTTGGTTAAATTACCATTAAGTGGCACTGAGATTACAAGGATTCATCAAAATAAAGTAATAAACTGAGAAAAGACACTGGTATTAGACTAACTCTCACTGGGGATTTGATGTTACTAACTCTCACTTTCAGAAAACAAACAAATGTATTCTAAAGTTCTAAAATAAGAAGAAGCTTTATTGAACATCAGCTGGACCAAAATGTACTCATCTTTTTATTGTATTGTGATGATTTAAGCTAAGAGTAATGTATAGAAATCTTCAAAATGTCAGTCAGTAAAGTATAGCACTCAAACAGGAACAATACAGACTATGGCACAATAAAATGTAGTCAGAGAAAATGGTGGTTAAAATGGTAAGTAGTAGACACAGTTAGTATAGTCCATTTAAAGAAACTTTTTTTTTTTAAAATAGTTTCATTTGATGTTGCTATGATGGTTGTTCCTTAAGCGATGTCTGATGAACACAAACAATTTCTCATTCTGTAAGAAAAGAATATGATACTTATGAGGTGCTTAATGGGGGAAACCATCCAGGATTCCTGATAAATGAGAAATCATGAACAAATGTAATTAAATACTGTTAGTGAACAACTGGTAATGGCAGCCACACCATTATATCCAGAGTAGAATATAAATAGTGTGTTGGCACTGAAAGGGTTAGTATCTATTGCTACTAGTGATCAGCTAAGGATGAGGCGGTACCAATTATCTACTGGGAAAATAAAATGGTGAGCTGGTGGGGCAGAAGGGGATTAGTCTGATTGATTTGTCTGTTTCACCTCAGTAAGGCAGGTGAAGGAGGGGCAGATCTTCCGGTCATTAATGAAGGCATCGACCTGATGAGGTTTGAGTCAGGACGCTCTGTGGATCGGGAGCGGGAGTTGGTCCGCTCTAGCATAGGACGTTGCTCTGTTGATCTGGATCTTTGATAGGGCTGTCTATCTGCTGCTTCACAATTCCTGTAATGTTAGTCAAAAAGCAGCTCAGTTGACCTTTGACTTTTCTATTAATTAAAAAATATGCTGCATGATACTGGTTTGGAGCAAATCATTTTGTTATGTACATTTTTGGGGGGGCTAAATTTTCTGAGTTAGCTTCTTGATAGCTGTTTTTTCATACATGTATAATTTGGCTTGCTTCATATTCTTGATAAATGGGCTGAAATGTTTCCAATGTCTCAGTAATGACTATCCATGCAATAGTCTGTTTCCTGACAATATCTGGGTAAAAAATTTATTTTGTTAATTAATACATCAATCTTGGAGGAAAAGAATAGCTGACATAACACTAGGTCTCAATAAAGCTAAGGACTAATTTCAGTGTGCAGTTTAATTGAGCATTTTTAGTCACATGACTAGATTTTTACTGACTGCATTATCTTTAGAGGTAGTACTCTTATTTGTAGAAAAGTCCACATTCCAGATGTTACAATTATCACGTAGCACTGTGAAGTCTTATTAGACTCAGTAGGTCTGTCAAAACACAGGCTAGGCTATGGTGACAGATTCATAGGCGGTGCCCGGACTGCAGTCAGATGAAAATCTACAACATCGTTTGTACTTGCAGAGGTTCCACCAACTAGACAAAGTTTGGTTTGTAATGAAAACAAATCTTCTAACCCACCACCTAAAGAACTGTGCCAAAGCAGCAATGCAAAAAGTTACCATTAGAGATGCAACAGGAAGAAAGTAGACTGAGTAAAAAAGAATTTCTTGATCAAGCAGTCTGGTCTTCTACTATCTTAGGCAATTAATCACAACATTACTTTCAGAAATTAATCAAGCTCCACCTTTTTTCACAATGGAATTGGTCTGATTGTAAGGAGTAGTATTTGCTAGAAATATCCTAATAAGTCAAGGTAATGTTAAAATCCATACTCTGATGGAGCTACTTATTAAATTCATGCTCCTCCCAGCTCTGCTTGAGTAACTGAACAGCTATAGAATACAAAAGGCAAGCATGTACCCTTCAGGACTTTTCCTTGAGTGAAGTAATGCATTTTACACTGAAGTCAGTTAATACAAACAGTGACTGCATGGCGATTAAGTGTAACAAGCAGCCAAATTTTAATTAGTATCAAAAAAGAGAGACATACCACAGTCTCATTATGAAGAAGCTTAAGTTCTTAACAGCATTTTTAGTTCTAAAAACCATATTGAGATATACAGCTGTCTCTAGGGTGTCTAACTTTGCTGAATGGGTTGACAAAAGATTCATTAAAATTAATGTCTCTTCAGGCCCTCCATGAGGTCATAAATGGACTCCTAGAGCATACAAAGGAATTGCCACAGACAGATTCAGAATAATACCATTCACCATGAACCTACAGCTATAAGCTCCTAACAAGCAAACACACCACAGTGAGACACATAATGGCAATTATAAGCTGAGGCACTAAAGACTGGAGGAAAAGTACAACGAGCCTGGCACAAAACCACAACAAAATTACCTCTCTGCTTCTTCTATCAGTTCTGTTTCTGAATGGGAAGCTTCATCAGCAAAAACATCCACTGTCTCGCTTCTTTTACATTGTGAATAGACAAAGAAACACAGCCTTAGCTTTGATATGAATGTTGCTTAGTTTAGGCAACTGTTTAATAGAGGTTTCAGTGCTATGGAAGGTGAGAAAGGTGTCAGCCATCTACAAGCTGTTTAGAAAAAATGACCACGGTAATAACTTCTTAGATAACGGGAATAAATTCTAAGAAAAAATATTCCTAAATTCAACAAAATTACAAAAGAGAATACAACCACGGTCCAGACAACCCACCCCTACCTTGTGTATTGACATGTTTAAGAAAATTAGTGAGCCCACAGAGACTTTCTTCCTTGGGTCTGTCACATAGAGAGCCAGAACAACCATTCTCCTGCCAGTGTGTGGGGGACTGCTGGAGCACACAGCAGCAGCGACTGGGCAATATGGTGAGAGGTATCATTCCATTCTCTATTCCTCTCCTTCCAACAGCAAGTAGGACATACAGAGGAAGAAGTGAGTAGCATCCACATGATTGTCATAAACTCTTCATGAGAAGTTAAGCCTCTTTCACTTGCTACTCTTAAGGCCTCATTCTCTTTAGCTGTTGTACAAAATGTATTTTTTTGGATGTTAGGAATCTGATCCATTACCTGTACTAGAAGGCAGAGAGGGATTTTTACCTTTAGGACCAATACTAACGGCTTAGTAAGCAGGTTTTGTATTCTGCAGAGCATCACGGAGCCACTACAGCTAACATCTGTGCTAACAGATAAAGGCCTCAGAAATATCCTGTTCAATAGTTAATATAAATATCCAGTTTGCCACAGTCTGCAGCTGGCATTTACTTCAGGCGGAAAATCAACCAGGAGTTCCCAAAAGTGAAGGAGAAGGTGAATTTTGGCAGTGAACCTTATGCTTTTAGATGAAGCTTTGGCACCACGGTTGTTTCGTAGACCGAAGGATTTGAAGACTAAGTTGAATTCTGAAGCGAAACCGAGTTGTTACCCTCAAGTTACAAACTATGTGTCACAAACCTCTCAGTACCCACAGCAGCAAACGGAGGCTATATGAGCATACTGACAGCCTTCCACTTGGAAGCTTCACTGTGTGGTTTTAGACCATATATACATAAAGAAAAACTCAACAAACTGTTTTATTTTTTTGGAGTGAAACAGGCATATCTTTGTCCTCACATATTTTTTTGCCTTTTAACAGTAAACACGTGTGCTATATGACCCAGGTCTTTAGAAATGAACTGTCCCTTTTATAGAAAAAATATACTCCAATAACCTGCTTGGACAGTGAAACCCCTCACGTACCACAATATACAGCTATGCATTAATATCACCTCCAGCCATAAGCATGGAAGCGTAGTTTTTAAAAAACACCTCAGTGAATTAAAAGCAGAAGTTCATAACTTTTCAGATAACAGTTTTGAGGGCTTATGCTCCCAAGTTATCTAGACGAATTACTAATTTTTAAAGAAGGAAATATAATAGTCTAAGTTAAAGTATTCAACACCCACATAATATTTTACTGCATGCTGGAGCTGTGTATCTTTGCTAACAGACATTTCATTATAAATATCCAGTTAATGAAATGTCAGATAGTGACCTTCTCCATTTAGTATTGTCTTTTGTAGCATCCTTCTACCTTTGAGAAGGAAAACATGCAAGGTAGGTGGTCTATTCCCTGGTCAAATTCTACAAGACTTGTGAGCATAACTCTCCCCTACAGTGAGGAAATAATACAGCAGTGGTTGTTTCTTAACCAAGCATGCCTATCACCCTGGAACTATTTGAGCCACTTAAGCCACTGTGCAGAAAACTCTGTACATGTTTACAATTTGATTTTATATTCCAAGCCCACAAAACATTGGAATTAGAATCACATACTATTTAGGTACAACTGCAAACTCTAGTAACTACAATGTCTAACCAAAGGTGCTACAACATTTTGTTTTAACTACTAATTTATCTGCATTGTTCTATATTCATTTTCTGGAAAAGTCAAAAGCTAACTGTTTCCCCAATGTAAAAAATAACCATTTCTAATTTTTAATTTTTCAGATTTGTTACTTTTCTTAATAAAAAGGAGAATTTTCCACAAATTAATACATTCATTGATCTAAACTTATGTATAGACAAAGCCATATAAAAGACGAACATTTTTCAACTGTAAGCATTCATAACAGCTTACAACACAAAAGTTATGTTTTTCCAAACAATAACTGAAAGCAGTTTATTTTAAAGCCCATGTATTAAATTCTTTTACTGTGTGCAAGACTAAAAAAGCAAGCTATGAGATCATGCCATGCCAATCACAGTTTTAGTACTAAGTTGCTCTTGTAACAAAAAAATGAAGAAATAAAAATAGAATCGCTGTAGGATTACAATACACTACAACTGAGCTCCGAGTTCATCTTTTTTTCATCTAGAAACAGTGAGCACAAAACAAGAAAAATACAGCGATACATTTTCTAATTATCGTAATTTCAAATTCCAGCTAATATACAACAGTAATACCTGTCAGTGTCTGTGGATGGCTGCTGGATTTCAATCCTTGGACATGTTATTCTTCTACTAGCTATAGGAACTTTGCTGTTTAGTCACAGACACAAGATCCTTTGTTAGCATAACACAGATAAGCATGTCTACAAACACCTGAGATTTCTAGTACCAAGCAAACTTAAATTTGAGTCAGAAGTATTGTAATAGAAAATGTAAAGGAGAAGTATACTGGCATATATTTAGATAAACTGGTGACTGGATATCTCACCAAATCACTCATCTATAACTCTGAAGAAACCTAATATAAAATTCTGTGCTGCTTTTGTTTTTACAAGCCAGGAATGCAACACTTCTAGGTACTCTTGCAAAATAAATAAAAATAGCAAGCAAAGCAAGACGTTTTTGCTGCAGTAATATTCTATCATGCTTTACATATATGTAGCATACATACCTGTACACATATGTGCACACACTCATATGATCTATTCACATGCACTTTACACAGAGGCGCATGTTATAACTACAGTTATATCTACATGACAGCCACAGGCATGACTAAACTGTTACATGCCAGTATCTGAACTACTTTTCTACTAGCTGGCTAGATAAGCAGACAAAGCAGAGAACTCAGCTGCGATCCCAGGCACATTTTGCTCCACACTGCTGTGAGCAGACTGCTGCAGATACAGAAACTCAGTTGCTTACAGCCTGCTTAGGTATCTGCACATGGCATTGCAGTCACTTTGGTGATTCTGTTGTAGACATATCTGACCGTGCTAACACATGATAGCATGATGCAATTACAAAAATCCTTAAAGAAAGCGCATACAGCTTATACTTAGCGATTTACTCTCCAAAACATGTTTCTTCACCAACAGATTTTAAGGTTGTTTAATTACCAAGGATAGCAAAGCCCTGCTTTAAGTAGGGAGTTAGATCAGATAGTTTTTTCAAGGTTGCTTCCAATCCAAATTAGTTTATGATTCTATGGATGCAGTCAGAGGTATATGCTAGCTATTACAATCAAATATCAAGAAAACCAGTAAGTAGTGTTGATCCTGGAACAATTAAGGCTGAAATGATGTACTGAAATATTTCATATTCTCTTGATCTGTAAAATCAGACACAATTAATTTTGTGTATTTTGAAGGGATAGAAAAGCAACTGGTACATTTGAAGGGAAAATCATAAAAACCTGTAAACAATTTCTTCTGCAGAGAAAACCTCAACATTAAACAAAAAGAAGTGGTGAATGCTTGTGAGAAAGAGGCTTCTTAACTGCCAGTTAACACTGCCGGTTGTCACAGATCCTAGTTGTAACTGCATTCAAATGAATGCAAACACAGCAAATGAGCTAATAATATAAATTTCACCTGATTATTTAACTAGTTTAAGAACCAGTTTCCAGTATTTTACTCTAAGATAATTTCTCTAAAAACGAACCTTCCAGGCTACCACTTCCTTACACAGAGGTGAACAACTGAATGTAAGCAACATATATGTTGCCTTACGCCTTATCAATTTATTTAGCTTGCACTAACTTTATTATAGGAATATTTATTCATATTTTTATTCTGTGCCCACAATATGAAATGTTTGGAGCAGATTTTTTATATAATGTAATATGTTAAATGTTTGTTTTTAGGTTATTGTTTTTATCACTTGTAACATACTTTTTCACCTACATAGCCAGCTGCCTTTTATAGTACCTTGTATTTGCCAACTACTTCCAGCTTTCAATATCTGTAACATAGACCCTCGACTGACATATATTAAAGAATCACTTTAAAGACTGCAGGAACATGTCTTCAACTTCATGTGACAACTCACTGAAGATCATGATAAAACTGATTAGCACTTAAATGCTGGGGACTCAAAATTCTCAAAGAAGAGAGCTGAAATCCTCTTCCCCCCTCAGCTCAATTTTATAACTGAATATAATGTTGCAACTCTCTTTGAGATAATAATCTAAATTCTAGTTAAAAAATTAGAAATATTCCAAAGTGTGTTTCAGCTTCATATTGTGACTTTATTACACAATTTTTCCCATTTCAGGATACAATATTTCACCCCCTCAACTTCAAAGTTGTATCATAACGTATGAGCAATGACAGGAACATTCGAAGGTTTTAATGAACATGTATTTTGTGACTGAAGAGTAAGTGGTATATTAGACTATGCATAGAGAATCTTGCGAGAGAATCATTTCCTGGTAGGGCTTGAATGTTCAAATGCAGTTTTGTTGAGCACTTAAACCATAGACTAATCAAGTAAATTAGTTCTAGGCTGAAAATTAAGCATGTATCTAAATATGTCCTCATACAGTGCAAGACTAAGTGCAAAATTTGAAAAGTACTTGGTTCTTGGTGGGTTTTGTGGCATTTTTTTCTTCAGATCTTAAATATAGCTTTGTACATGACACACTGTATTTAGTTGGCCTCTTTTTTCCAGTAATATTTTAAAAGACCATTTATATGGCAGACATGTAATTAGTAAAATATCACAAACAGCAAATATGTGTTTATCTGTCCTCTTAACATTTGGCAATAGGCCTGTAATTCTGACCTCACTGAAGTAAACAAGAGTTCTGTCACTTGACGAAGCCAGAATTTCAATTAGATCATTCCAAGATAAGCAGTTATATAAGACTTTATTTATTGTCTTTTAAGTTCTTAAATTACAAATAAGAAAAATAGCATACTGTTTCTGTTGAAGGCGTTCTATAAATCCGATCATTTTAACACAATCTTATCCATTTCAACAGTCTTCATTGTATTAAACTATGTTCTATGCCTTATTGTCTACCTAAAAGTCATATTGGTTTACAGCTAATGTTCTTATCTTTCATTTTTTTTTTCCACAGCTTTTTGGAGCCAAATTTCAATGGGGACAGAGAGTACTAACAAATAAGTTTCTTTTTCAAATTAAAAATCTGTTTTTCCCCCCGATATTTACTTATGTTAACATCTATACAGTACTAAATCTAAGACAAGTGAAATAAACCAGAACTATTTAATGTGACTATCAAAAGCAAATACAAGAGCTTTTTTTACACTAAGCACTTTCCAACTTTCTTCAAATGCTGTCCCTTTTCAGCACATTTGTGAACTTTCCCAGGATGAACTAATACACATGGCCCTTGCTGTAAGCACAAACTAAGCATACACTTTAAACACTTCAAATTGAAGAGCCAGTAAACAGTGGCACCCTGGCTCAAAAAGCTAGGGAAGAAATATGGTCTCAGATAAATCTCTGTTTCTGCGCTAATGTTGAGACAAAAAACCCTTACAAACCTCTCGACTCTAGAGAAGAGAGAAACTTTCATTAGAATATTGAAGGAATAATTCCAGTTTTTACCAGATTTTTTTTGTTTCAAGTTGACAAAGTCACTTCTGTTCTCCTTTAGCCTCTGAATTCCTTAAACAGAATTCCTGTATTAGTCAACATATACAGGACAAATATGAAACACAATTTTAATTATACAGCCTTAGACTGCAGGTGAACTGTGACTAATCCCTTTTATATATGTATCTTTTCTATTTTCAATATATAGTAACATTTTATATGGTTTGTTGTATTCAGCTGAGTATAGTCTAATAGCCTGCCAGTGATCTGCTTTAGGTAGATAACTATTTCTCCGGAGAGATATATTGACTCGTACCACCACAAAAGAATAAATAAAAACAAAAAATTCAAAGTATGGTCAGTAATTAATTTACTAATAAGTAATTAATTCAATATTGATGCACTAGTCACGTGTTATTAAGTATTTGTATGCACAAAATTATAGCATTTGAGACACCAATATATAATATTATTTTGTAAAAATCCACAACAATTTTTTTTGCTATACAGTTTTATCTTTTAGTCTTCATCAAGGAAAAGTTCCCGATAACTTTGTGGGATTTTCATTTAAGAACTTCAGGATTTACCAGCATTTTGGACTCACACCATGTTTGTTTCTTTTAGTCAGACAAAATGTGCTGCTGGCATAGTCCAGCTCCTACTTACAAGATACAGAAGGGCAGAAAGAAGCAAGCTCTGTGCACATCACAAAAGAAGTAAGTAAAAATAAAGAAAAATGTTGCAAGAGCAAGAATAAACTTCGGGAGAAGCAGTAAAGTCAAAGAACTAATAACAACGAAAATCTGTGCATTCCCTTGACCAGGAGCCAGCTGCAGCTGGGAAGAACTGAAGGTTGTAAGGTACACAGCATTTTGCATGGGTTATGCATCAATCACACAGGAAGACAGGTTAGACAGTTAGAACTGTGATTATTTCTAAAACTGAAAGTACTGGGTCTCCAAGATACATTCTCCAACTCTGTGAATGCAGGCAGGTGTTATCAGTCAAAAAGCCCTTCCATTAAAGTGGACCTAGACAGTGAGAATATGGTTCAAAAACAGTTCAAACTTAATTAATCTTCTTTTTCTTTTTGTAACTGAATAAAAAATCTTAATCTTGGAAAAAAATAATAGCACATAAATGTGCCTTAGTTCTGAGCCAAGAAAGCAAGACATCAAGAAAAAGATATTTACTAGGAATAACTTTGTTATAATTATAAATGAACTCTTGTTACAAAGAATAGAAATACATTTTAGCTATATCTGTAACACTACACTCTTTACTTACCCATAATTTTCAGCTGAACCATTGACTACATGATCTGCCCATGAACTTGCACCATTGTACCACCTTTACAATGCAGTTAAAACAAAGAAGTGTTATAAAGAAACATATATTATTAATAACACTCTAATTCATATGACATGACCACTTCTCAATAAAATGGGAAGCTTTCCAAATGTTTCCAAATGATTTTGTAAATTTCCTACTTTCTCTTAGGTATGAAGAAAATTGTATCTTTTAAAATTAAAAAACAAGCAAGCTCTGTTTATTTTTTCCTTATATAATTCTTAATACATTTCACCGTTATTCTTTCAGCAGTTTAGCCATGAATTTCAGTTACATAAAGACTAACTGATCCCTTATCTTTTCTTACACAAAAATCTTCATGTTTTCAATGGTTACTGAATTTGTGGAATCATTACAAAATAATTGTGGAGATATATTATTAACAAAAATAACATGTTACGTAGCCGTAGTTTAAAATACCACTTTTAACTTCAAACATCTGACTTTTTAAAAATTATGTTTTTATTTGATGGGGCGGTTAGTTTTACACTTATTGAAGAAGTTGAAGAAAACTCACTTCACTCAGATCAAACAATGAAAACTTTTTATACCTAAGTTATTCTTCCAGATACTGAACACAGGCTACCTCAACATTTGCAATATCATTTCAGCAAACCAGCTGAAGACAACTTAAAATGCGTGTAGAAATATTTTACCTATAGAACCGTGGAGAAAAGAAATAACGGAACAAAAAAGCTGCTTTCATTTCAGGAACCAGAGGATAAACTGCATATGTGCCATTCCTCCAGTTTGCTAAAAATACATGCAAATCATCCAATATCTGGTTGAGGAATTTCAACTGGATATCCAGACTCCCAGATTTTCAGGATCCTGCATGGGTAAAGCCTTGGAACTCCGATAGTTCCACTACTCAATTATTTCATGATAGTGAGTGAGAAGCAAGGCAAGGATTTTCAGAAAAGATCATGGGACCACCACATTATCAACTTGGATATAAATCTTCCTTTGTCTGTACTGAAAATCCTAGCCAAAGTCTGCAGGGTGAGTTTGCTAATGGCTTGAATGCACCTGTCCAAGGATTTTCATGAATGTGTTCCCAGGAATCACAGCAGGATACTTGAAGCATTTTTTGCATGACTGTATTTTTTTCCAAGCTTCTCAGATTTCAGAATCTGAGGTGTTGCGATACTTTTACAAACTAAATGACCCCACATCCTTATCATTATGTTGAGGGAAGAAATGTGGAGTGATGTGTATGTGAATGTCATTCGGCTGTTCTTATTTTTTCTATATCAAATTTGGTGGTGTGGGGAACGGCATATTTTTGCATGGTTTGTAATCAAATGATTGGATGAAAGTTACTCTAATTTAATTTAGTTATAAATTAGATTTAGATTTAGTTCAATCTAAATCAGAATACAGCTGGAGAATGATAGGTATATCTTTACACTCTCCCTGATTGTCCGTATCCTTAAAATTGAAGTCAGTCTCTTCAATTAGCCAGTATTTTAGGTAAGATTATTCTGTAAAAGTACTATATTATAGACATCATAAATGTGTAAGCATGGCTTTAAAATTGCATTGCACTTTATTTTTTGTTAAATATGACTGTACTTATTCATAGCAATGAAATAAAATTTCTTGCTGTTAGTTAGAAAATAATCCCTGCTTCACCTGCTTCCGTGCTGGAGAAAAAATCAGACACTGACTTAAAAATGAACAAAGAAATATAAAATATTAGATAATCAATTTTTGCATCACTTCAATAATTGTGCAAAGAGGAACATCAACGTGCTTCTTTCTTCAGACATCCTTCTTTTTGGACTTTGCCTAGCTCTTTAAACATGAAATTCTGTTATCAAATAACTATTTCCAGAGACATTCCAAAATTTTTCAGATTATGGGTTAGATTTTATTTATATTATATTCACTGTCATATACTATATGCATACCAAAATTTAGGAAGGACTATAGTACTTTCGGTCACAGCACAGAAAGCATCCAAAATCAATTTGAAGGCATTTAGTAAGTCATTTTTAAGTCAATATGGGCAGTAATGTGTCAAAAGCCGAGGACCTTCTTAAGTGTACTAAAGAATGAAACTGAGGATTCTAAATTGCCCTATAATCACTCCTAGTGACTGAAAAGGTTAGACATCAGAAAGTCGCTGCAGCTCAGTGGGAAAAATCCTTCAGTTGTACCTAGCTCCTCTGTACTATTCGATTTTCCTCCCACATATAATAAATAAAAAAAAAAATGCTTAAGCAAAAAAAGAATTATGCTTAAAAAAAAATCCAAAGTCAAGTGAATGGAGAGCTAAAAGAAAATTAGGTATTTAAAACTATGGAGATTAGTTGTTCTGTATTTAGAGAAATACTGTATTTAGAGAAATGCAGAAATTGTACCATAAATTTAAATATCATTAGTCTAGGTAAATTAAAAATTTTAGACTACACTTCAGAAAAAATGTATTAACTTTATTTTTACTATATAAATTAAAATACCTTTCAGGAGTATATGTTGTGTCGTCATAATATGAATTAGGCACTCTTCTCTCCTGCCTAGTCCTCCTGAATATGAAATAAACAGCACAGATATTTCAGACATTTTAAAGGGTGCTTCTTTCACTATGTTTTCCCCCACTGTATTATTAAGATAGTGAGGAACATAAAGCACATTTATCTACAGTTCAGCAGTATCTGCTGAACGTATATTTTCATATATATGTCATTTTAAACTTCTACTTCCAAATTATATTCAGAAATGATTAACAACATATTAAGAACAGTTGATCAATACACACATTTCATAGAGTGAAAAGTTACATCCATAGGAAAACAGTATTTGATAACTGAGAAATTTCACCAAAAGTAGGATATGGTTATTAGAAAATTTCTGACTGGTAAAACAAAAGACAGAAAACAAAATGGAAGCATAAGTTTGTTTACTTAAGTGAAGCAACAGAAATTCTGCCTGAAATAAACCTCACACCCTGCACAAAATGTGCACAAACCAGCTTTTATTGCCTTCTAAACACTAACCTCACAGGCTAAGTGAAAAAAAGGAAAATAGGACATAGTGTGGTGTTCTTAGTGACTAATCTGAGCTCTGAGATGGGTAAATTGAGAAAGAATTTCATACAGTGAATTTTTCAGCAGATTTTTATTTGGGAGGGACTACGAATATTTTAATTTTAAAAACAGTGAGGATTAAAATCTTGAGAACATTACTCTGTCATTGAGATCACATGTATGTCAGCCAATTTAAAATGGGTGAATATCAAATTATGAACTAACCTGTATAACTCTATAAGATTCTGAATAGGGGGATATAAATAAAAGCATAAGTAAAGCTCTACGTGTCCAGCCATGATGTCTTAGATCTGTTCAATCTGAATAGCTGCAGTGGTGCTAACTGATACTCGCTAGTGCTACTGTGCTGACTATCACACTAAAGAGTCAAGGAACGCTGGAGTGGGGTACTGAGCATCAGGCTGCTCTTGAGAAAGCACTGAGTCCAAAGAGCACTGAAGTCACTGAAGCTGCACATGGGCCTATTGTCTTTCTTAGGCATGTGCTGGAGTAAGAATCTTGTCAATGCCACCTCCATTTCTTTTGGGAGTGAAACATTTGGACTTCTTCAAAAGCAGGGAACTATCACGAAGACAAAACGATGAGTACTATAACCTAAGAATGAACTCAGACATTAAGGTTTTTGATAATATAAATGTGTCCTAGAACTAATGAATTAAAGACTTTCAAATCTGATAAACAGTAACTGAAACAAACTTCAGCACAGAAAAGACGAAAAAGCACCAAGTAGTCCCTTTGTGGGGAAATAAAAGAAAAAACGGCCAGAAGAGACCACAAGAGACAATGAGCTGGCTTGAATGACTGTAAGATAAGCAACAAAAGGAGCCATGAATAACAAAGAAGGCAACTAATATTGACTGATGTATCTGTATGACATATTTGCCTGCAGGACACCCACACTGGTGGATTCACAGTGACATAAGATACAAAACTCTCTGTCTCAGATGAGAGACTCTTCCCTGAATACTTTTTCACATACTTCCAAAAAAAAAAAACCCTAAGGAAGAGGAAATTACTTAGTGTTTTTCAGTGGATAAGGAGGAATTGGATAAAGATTATGCTTTAAATGGTCCTTAAATATGTAGAGAACTGCTGTCAGAATACAGAAAGACAAAAAGGATGAAAAACTAGCAAAAATGGCTATGAGTACTCAGAGTAGTTCATGGCAGGTAAGGTGACTCAAGGAACTTGAAGACTAATGACACCCACAGACAGCCCAAACTCCAGAGGACCAGAGAATCCCGGATCAGTTCCTAGGCCCTAGGAATCTCAAGATACTACTCTAGCAGTGAGCTAGAGATATTCCACTTCATGTCGGATTTTCCTTTCTGACCTCAGGAGGAATTAGCTTTAATAACCTTCTCTTCAATAAAGCCTTGGAAAAGATTTACTCCATCTCACTGCTTAAATCCCAGCTTTTTCATCTTTATGCAGTATTGTCACTTTTGCCCTGTATTTACATTGATTTTACTTGATTTTTGAGAAATTAATTTCTGTAGAAACAAAGACTAAGATTTGCAAGTCAAGATGCTCAAACTAAGACAATTTGATAATAGCTCCAACTTTCAGTAATATCTGAAGTCACAGATACAGCTGGCAACCTGAAACAGTTTCAGCTGCACTAATGCAAATATGAGCATATAACTAAGGCAAAAAACAGTATATAAAAATTAACTATTGAAATAGCATATGTGTGAGCACATTTCATCACATATTTTCAGAAAACAAACAAAAATCCCTCTCCTTATTAAAGTTTCTACATGGGGACTGAACTATTTACACACTTTCTTTATATTAGGTTTCATGTAAAACAGTGTTATTTCAAAACAAATGCTTAACGAAGTTCTATAAGTTGTAATATCTATTATACTATAGCTTTGAAGAATTTTTAAAAGGCAATATTTCTTTGGAAGGAATACTTCTATGATACCACAAAAGTTTTAGATTCTGTTTTGTCTCTGCATCCAAAAGTAGTTTTACACTTACTAAAAGTATGGTTAAATACGATCTGAATCCAGAGCAACCCTTAATAAACTTCTTAGAGGAACTGATATCCTGAGGGCAGCCATGAAGGTAATATATCAAGTGTTCTTTAGTTCTTGCTATGGAAAATTTTACATTGCTCCTCTTGCAAAGCAATAGGCGTATCAACCATTATATCTGCTATTTGAGATCTGAAGCCACCACTTTCTTTTTATTGGCTCAGAGTTTATCAGATTTATATCCTTATTTGTATTTACATAAAACCATGTAGACTTTTTGCTGTTTTGCAGTATTTCTGAATATATCGTAATCACAGTAGTACACCGGCAAGTCTTATTACATCTCTTAAAAGCCATTGTATTTCAAGTATTAATATTTCACATAAATTATTATGGGCTCAACTTCTTTCTGCCATATATTTCCTATATAAATAAGAACTCTGATGTTCTGTAATCACACACAAGTATTGTGAATGTATACAAGTACCCACAAATTACAGATTAAATTAGCATTATAAAAATAGCTATAAGATAAGCTTATACTTCTACTATTCACTCTATTTTTCAGTTAAGAGAAGTATGAGATTTCAGAAAGACTCTACTTCTGTGTACATTGAAGGAGATAGGCTGTTCCTCATTATTTCAATGAGAATAATCAGTACTATAAGCACTTTAGAAAATTCCAGCAAAAATAAGTTACACAAAGACACTTATATATAATAGCCATATAACCAAATTTATGAAACTGTCTTCTGTAAAACTATTCAACTTCTTCTGGGATTTACCCATAATCCTGAGTAGTCAGTTTTAGATGCATGCATACTCACAGAGTATTATAAAACTTCCTCACTGTATGTGTTTATCACTAAAAATACAGATGATATTCTCTCAGTTTGGAAACCAAACACAGTACTGTCAAAGTATAAGTATCAGAGCTAACAATATGCTCCACATCAATTATACCTCTCAAGATCATAGTAAGCACCCTCAGAATAGGTACGGCACATCTTACGGGAGCGAAGTAATCTGATTGCATCTTCACAAAATAAGGGATACATTGTGTGATCCTGGCTGCCAAAACATAAAGGGTGAACACAATGAAAAGCAACACAAAGATGAAATGAGATCCACACAACGTGTAAAACAAGCAATGTCAGAAACAGAACCAAACATCGGAACAAAACTCAGCTGGAACTTTGGTGAAATTTGCAAAACTGTTTTTAAAAATTAAGGTGTATTGGACTGCAGCTGAGACTATGAGAAAGGTATCACATTCCAGTTTTATCTATTGTAACCTTTAACAAAGCCACATATGGATAACATTCTGTGTAAGCAAGTCACAGAATTAGCAGGTATTTGTGTTTATTGATTTAAATAATTTTCTTTGTTGACTCTTTAAAAGGCATTAGAATGATATAAATATAGCATTATCTGCATGGACCACCAATTATAGACTATTGGCAGTGAAAAAATGTTTAAAAAGTGGAACATATGAAGAATTACCCAGTGTTAGTCTACACTCCATATTAAGACAGCTAATGCTGATACTATCTCAACACTTCTAAGTTTTCTACCACTATACACAGACTAATAAAACCAGAAGTGGACATGTAGGTACATAGACATACATGCGTTACCCACACAGAGTCACACAGAGGAAAACATATACCTGGCATCTCTGTAATGGTGATCTGTAGACTGGGTGTACCGGGAACGAGGTAAAGTGACATAATGACTGAGGAGATGGCAGAAAGAAAAATACAAATATGAGACAATAAGATGGAGAAGGAATGATACACATCACACAACAGAAGACATAAAAATCTGAGAATTTAGGAGCTACAAAAGCATTGTATAGAGCACTGAAATTATTAACAAAATTGGAAATCTGATACACTGTTCTAAGAAAAAAAAATATTTAGATGATTCACATGTTTATTCTGAGAAGTAGGAGACTACAGATCAAGTAGATAGATAACTAAAATCTGGGATTTTCTACATTAGTTAGGAGGAAAAAATATATAAAGCTCTGTCTGAAAGCAATCTCAAGAACTCAGATTGCCTGTTCCCTTGCTTGAAGGCAGTGATAACTTCTGTACGAATAATATCCTTGGCAGAGGTTTATCTAGTCTGTCTGAAAGGCTACCACCATTGGGGAATCTGTTCCCACATAGCTAGCTTCACAGCTTTCCCATTTCTGAGTGTAAGTTTTGCTAATGTTTATCCTGTTATGATAAAAGATTAATTTAGAAGAAAGCCCTGTTATTACTTAAAAAATTAATGAAGAGATATAACATTTATCAGAGACTATGCAAAAAAAAAAATGCCTGCATTTCAAAATAATAAAAACAAGATATTAATATGTTGCTTGTATTTTGAAAATATGTCAAAATTTATATATTGCAAAAATGCTTATATTTGTTAAAGCACTAGGTATTTTCCAACTATTAAAATCAGAAGAATGTTATTTCTCTTTTAGGCTAAATATATGCACATAGTATAGGAAAAATGATTTAGAAAATAGTTATTTTCTTCCAGTTTACAAGGAATTTTTAGAATGCAAAAGAGTCCCTGGTCTACAGCTCTTCTGAAGTTGGGGTATTTTAAATCAATATCTAATCACAGAAGTCCACACTGGAAATGTAAACTGATTTCACAAGAAACAGGGAAAACCTCACGTTTATGCTCCACTTTTATTTCGCATACTGGAATTTGCTTATAATTAATGATTTTCTAGTAATCAAACACATTGTTGCAGGTAGCTATATTACCTGCTCTTATCTTTGCCTCTTTCACATGTGGATAAAATGCATCAACAGCCACATGTAAATATTTTTTATAAGTATATTAAGTTAATTGTATATAGTACAAGAGAACTTTGTGCTCACTTCTTGTCAAATAAATGCAAAAGCATAGTCACCACTATAGAAAGCTTCTAACTTAAGTCTCTACTGATGCAGTTTAAACTTTACAGTTTGTTACAAGAGTGAGGAGTGATACACAATTCAGCAGGGCCCAATTTGACACAGTACACTGAAAATTCGAAAATAAGATCTTTAGAAGGCTTAGAAGGGCTAACAAGGGAACAATCACCGAGCTACACTGCAGGCTGCAAAAAGTATTAGGGTTCTTAAACTAGTGCACAGACCTAAGTACCAAAGGCAGTCTACCCATACAGCCTGGCAGTAAGCATGTTGCCAAGAAGCATTAAAAAATAATTCTATCACGTTCTTAAAATTTGCTTTAGAATATATTCACACCCACAGGAAAAACAATGAAATAAAAATGTAGGAGTCTACCTGACAGCAGCTATGATATGTGTGATGATGGTTAACAATCACATACCAGCTGATTCTCACCACTACGTTGTGACATTCCCAGGCTATATCCACATCAATACGCCCTTAAATGATTTAGATGCAACCCTGGAACTAACACCACAAAACTGTTGCAAATATTACATCACTATTAATAAGTAATGAAGTGTTTCCAGATGCTAGATGACTTTTTAGTGTTAACTATTCACTTTCACTTCCCTTTTTATCTCTCCAGCAAATTGTTGACAAGTTTTCTTGATAGTCTTTCAAAAATATAAGGCATAAATAGATAAAAAATGTTCAACCAGGTTTTAAAGAGCCAAGCTTTAAACAAAACTAGGACTTCAAGCAAAACATGTGTTGCAGAACATGAATTTCATGGGAATGCAGTTGCTCTTTGCAAGCAGTTTAACTTACTGTCCATAAGAAGGAACTCCCCAGACTGTTCTCTTTACTTACTCGTATGTGAATGAAACACTGTCAGTTAATGTTTTGCTTAGAATTTGTGTCCTAACTACTTTTCAAATCCCCAGTAAACTATTTTAAGTGCCCAATCTCTGTTATCAAGTTTTGTCCTAATACTTCTAGAAACTCAGAGCTCTAGCATTCTTCTCAAATTCTGAGACTTTTTCTTGTGAATATATGGCAATTCAACTTTTTTTTTTTTTAATTCAGGAATTCAGAATCAGAGTAAGCTGGCATTTAGATACATCTGCTCATACAGTTTAATATGTAATAACTTTTAACAAGTTTGAAATACGCTTCCTCATCACCCAGAACTCTGCTTGTAAGTATAGAGAAGTGAGGTAAGGCTTAGATTAGACCTGACCTGATCTTCTAGCACTACTAGCTATTTACACTTTTCCCTATTCTTTACACCCCATGTTATCCATGCTACATATAGATAATAACTCTCTACAAAATGTTCTTACAAGTGCAACACAAAAAATGAGAAGGTTATGTCTAAATTCTTTAAGAAGATAAACGAGTTCTATACATTAATTAATGAAGTAACTTACTGGTGTACACAGCACTCACCATAAATCAAGAATATATAGCCTAACAATGTTTGTGCATTTTCATAATATCTCTAAATGCAACTATAATTGTAGAGATATTATTCATGTAAGCATGTGTCTTTGTCTGGAAATGGTTTCTGTTGAAGTACAGCAATATTTTCAATTAAATATGCATGATCAGTAAAAAGAAAGGAAAGGTGTATGCCATATCTGTATGGAAGAGAGAATGACTGACATCACATAGGCCAAAATATGACAGCTTGCACATTAGGAGGCAGCATTTTTTTCTGTGCTTTATGCATTCCAACATCAGAGCAAAAGGCTTAAATGCCATCTATCTTCCGAGCATCCAGTCAATTCTCTCCAATTTGTTTCTTTAGTATTAATACTTTATGTATTAATCTGAAAATAAATTATTCATGTTTTTATAAATACGCTAACAACATAACACCAAAAATGCCTATGACATACCTAATATTCACTGTCCAAAACTGAAACATGAGCAACTTTCATTTGGCTAATAGCCAGTCTAAGTATGTAAAATCATGATGTAAATAAATCATAATGTAGTAAAATCACTAAGCTTTGCGTTGCCCAAATGCAAAAAGAACTCCAGAAATATTCCAGATCTGCATATCTAAATCTGCAGATCTGCAGATCTAAAATAAACATGTCTTTTGAACCATTCATGAAATCATGATCTCATACGGATGTGTAGGTGGGAATGCTCGGAAGACCACGAAGACATGAACAAGGTTTAGATATAGCAGATTTTTGAAAGGACAAAAGAAGTCTGAGATACAGGTTTTTTTGGCAACCTTCATTTAGACTTCTAGCCTTTTACCCCACGTTCCTGATTTGCTACATTATAGCAGTCAATGGCAGAAGCATATAAAATGATGGTATGGCAAAATGAAAATACTACTCTGCATCCTCACAGATATCTGAAACTTTACATATTTTGTTACAGATAGCATAGATAGAAAATTTCCAGTAGCAGCTCATTCACTTATATTAAAATAATAAATCTAGTCTGATAAGGCAGTACTGTAGATTTTACAAAACAATCACTAATATACACACATATCCCCTCACACACACCCCTGAATCAGATGAAAATAGATTTCCACTATTCTGACAAGAAGATTCCAGTCACGGAACTTTTTTAAAGTGAACAGAAAATGATGATTTAAAATTTTCTGATACCGCTCACCTGTTTGCCCATTTCCTTACACCTTCATAAAAAATCAATGAACCATGAGGGTAACTAAGCAGAGATCAGTGATTCAGTGACCAATTGGATTGCCTAATTGGAAGTAGCTAGTTTCCAGGAACAGGCTGGATGTAGCAGAACAGTCTCAGAAGCACATGTGAGAGCACACACACACACATCTGCAGCATGCCTCACCGAACCATCCATGGCATGCGTTTCTGTTCTTCTCACCATGCAAGGGGAGTTTAGCCTGGTCTTTACTGCTTGGGATATTTTACTCAACAGCAAAGATGAGGCATTAGAGGATAATCTGTTCCTTTCAATGTTCTTTCTCTGTGTCCAGGTCTCACAATTTGATTAACGTTGCAGCTTCCCTATTAGAGTGGGAAGTTGACTCCCAAGTGTTTCTGTGGAATGGATGTAGTACTGGGGTACTATTACATCCTGACACTCTTGTGCTTATTGGAAAATCCATAAATAATTCTGAATGCAAAACAAAACTTTCTGTTCCACTGTTAGAGCTTGCATGAATCAAACCCAGCTGACACAAGAAACTTCTATCAACCTATTACTGTTTATCCATTCTGATAGCCAGCTTTTTCCAGTGTATTACCTGATTGCAATCTACTTTAAGAGATACATTGAATCATTGGCAACACTACTGTCCTCCAACTTCAGTAACATTCTTTTACACTTTCTCAGTTGAAATAGCAAATTAAATGTATGACAAGTGTGTAATTGCTAAAAATAAATATAAAAAAATGTATTTTTTCACTGGTATGAATTTGACTTCAACCAAATACTCCCAAACTTTTCAAGTTACAATTTTCTGAAAATCTGGCAGTGTGAAAAAACAGGAATTAGCTTAATCAAACTGCAGAGTAAGAAGTAGGTGGTTCTTCAGGACAAATAGTTGGAAATTTACGAAAAAAGGAGACATTGAATGTGGTAGAAGGGCAAAGAGAGAGGTATGGCATATGAAATTTAGTGTAAGTACTGTGGAAAGGAATGAGGTTAAAAACTGGACCAAGTTAGGACTGCGATATTGAGCACAGAACTGTCCAAGGAAAGAGGAGGCTGGAACTGATAAAATTATGTGGCTTTAGGGAAAAGGTGTGCTATACTTCCTCACAGCAGCTTACTCATTCCAAAGATGGTAGTAACTACTACTACCAGTTTTTCCAAACAAGTGAGGCCAGTGACACAGTTCTAAAAGTTTATATTCTCAGCTGAACAAAGCAGGAGTTAATGTGGTCTGTGGTAGAGCGTTTTCCATGTTGCTTCATAAACACTTGGGAAATCACACCTAAAAACTATATAAATAAAACGTGATGTCAAGCTCTCAACAGCAAGAAAATGGCAAACGCCATTCAAGAATAAAACATTGGTTATATAATTCCCCCTGCTTCATTTCTTAGAAAAGATTAACGGTGTAGTTTCATTTAATAGAAGAATTTGCAATATGTTTTTTAAAGCGTATTGCAAATTTTCTTTACATATAAACATCAATGGTTTTTCCACCCATAATGATATGGATGCTGTTTGTTACATCAATTGTACGGAAATTCCTGCTTATCTCCTGGGATAGATGAAATTCTAAAAATATTCCAACAAATTGCAATTGACAGTTTGAAGATTTTGGCTGTGAAACAATAGCAATTATCAGCAGAGAATTTGTGAGCTGATACATACGCAATCAAGATGACTTTAACATGAAAATCAGTATCACATCATCACAAAGCTCCCCATAGTGTATTTTAAGTCCTCACTCCAAAGGGCACAACACTAAAGTTTGTTACCAGAACTGCATGTTTTATTTATGTTAACATGGGTGTTTTGTATCTGTATTTTATTCTGAGGAACAGACACAGGAGGGCACCAGGTGGGTGCTGCAGATAATTGTGCAATTTAACAGTGATTTCACTGTGAAGTAATGTGCCAACTGTAAATAGCAGCTAAAGAGAAAACACTCTCTGTCATCCCGACTGCAAGGCTAAAACATAGCAGAGTGCTGGGACTGCAATCACTTCAGCTACTAAACCCATTAGGGCTCATGAGTGGGAGCCCTGGGAGAGGAAATTGTGTTTGGCAACATTGTAAGTAACTGAAAAGAGAATCTCTTAATGGAAAGTGTAGGATAGTCTTACCTATACGAATCTCCACTGGTACAATCTCTAGTATGTTTTTACTTGCAATAGTAGGTGTAGATATACAAAATAAATAAGAAGTGCAATATGCTATTAATGCACTTGGTAAAGTTTTGAAAAGACAAAAAGAATTTAAAGAAACACTGCAATTATTGCAATTTAAATTGATGCATATCATTTTATAACATAGCTATAAGCAAATTTTCAACAATGCATTTCTTTTACTTTACTGGGCATTTGAAGAAGCAAAGAAACAATTACATTGCATATCCACATATGGGTATGTACCCATATGACATACAGAACTAAACATTGAAAATATTATCTCAGAATTTCCACATAAAGCATCAGCTACCTTTCACACTCTGGAATATCTTTGTTCTGTACTATTGTACTGTAAAATATCAACTAAATAATAAATGATTACTTAGTTACATATTATTCAGCTGTGTATTTAATAATGAATATGAAAAAAACATTGATAAATATTCTGGTTTTCACTATGGTGCAATGTATCAAAAAACTCCTTTCCTAGTCTAACCTAATCTGGCACCTAGCTATTAATAATGTTGGATTAGGAGTGTGCTACTTACAGATAAAGCAACTGCTAGTGTGAGATGACTTTTTGAAATGTAGAATTTGTATTGCTTTTGGCCACGTTTAATTTTGTGCTAAATAACAGGAGCAGCTAATTATATGGCACCTTATCTAACATGCAGCAGACTCATGGTAGTGAATGATTTTGGTCATCACTGGTTTGATTACAGTAACCAGAATTTTTGGCATGTATTTTGGCATTTACTTTAAGACATGTTTAAAAAAACCACTTCTTTCAACAGTGTGAAACAAACAAAATGTTCAGCAGAAAGTCTGTATTTAAATGTGCTAATGAAATAATCCCTCAGTAATAGTGGTGTGATAGTCGTGCTAGTCCCAGCACACCAAGATATCATCTCTGAGACAATTTAAAGATAATGGAGAATATTTCTTTAAATACACATAGCTATGACTACCTCATTACTTTAGCATGGTAGTTAACAAATTTTGTTCTTTAAAATGTGCAATAGTCCTGACGAAGGGATAGCAGACTTAAAATTTAACTTTTACTCTTTTGCTTTCTTGTACGTGCTGAGTACAAAAACATTTATACTTTAGGAATTTTCTCACGTGTTTCAACTGCAAGACTGTCTGAATTAGGCATTCTCTGAACGCTCTGGCCTACTATATCTATGCGAAATTCACCATTAGCAATTTCATGCCTCGGGGAGGGTACATCTAGCTAAAAACTATAGTTAGATCAACAGTTGTTAAATAGAATTTAAGCTGGTGAGACCTGCGGGCCTGAGTACAATTTCCTTACACTGTCTTGGTGTTTGCTGTTAACTGCTGATGTATCCTTCAGCAAGTAATACACGGATATAGTTTTGGCAGACATCTTGGTTTTGGAACTATGCTAAGATTCTCATACTGTTCCTCTAATTCATCTAATTGTATTGATAGCTTAAATATAAAACTCTGAGGTCAAATCTGGTTGCTTCCAACATTTTTTCTATAATTTTGTTAGTTTCAGTTTCTGAAGTGAGATAGAAGTCTGCTTTAGAGAGTTTATTAAAACATCTTAAACTGAAGTTTAAAAGGTTGTCTGCTTACAGATAAAGGATCTCATGGAACTTGGGACTGCTGGTCATGAGCACTCATATTCCTTGCCATTATATCTTTAGGGTATTTCATAAAAGTGTGTGGGTACTTGCAAAAAATTCCCTCACATTTTGACAAAAATGAACTAGTACATTGATATTAAATATATAGGTGACAAATGAACTTGATTTCCCACTTTGAGTTACCTGTATATACAGTACAATTCTGACATTTTTGATAATACAGCAACAGATACAAATTTTAAATGTAACTTTACTCTGCCAACAAAAATCAGCACATGATTTGGTAGCAACATTTGACATACTTAAAGGCTTGGTGTTTGAAACTAAAATTATCTGAAATTAAATTTAAAAATCTATGTATTTCAGATTTTTAAATAATCTAATATTCACTTCTAACTCTGCATTTAGTTTTGAAGGTATGTTTACACTGGCATTAGCCTTGAGGTCATTAGACATTTTTGTACATAGTTTCCACTAACTCTTTAGTGCCATATGCCTTAAAGAACTTTATGGTGAATTATCTAGAAAAGGAAGGAAAGAATTTTCTTGCTCATATTCTCAGTCATATTTTAACTTAGCAATTGAGCATGTCTACAAGAAAGTACTTTTTCAAAGTCTCTTTTTTACAAGCAGCTCCAAGGGATAAACAGACCATGGAAACAACAAAACCATCAGAGCTGTGGGAAAGCAGTGTGATATTTTTCCAGTGCTAAGTGTGGAACAAAACAGGGTGACAAGTAGCAAGATTATAAACCTATACAAAGGTTCTGTTTTTCCACTTCTCCAAATCGCCTGCAGTTGCAGCAGTTTTCAGTATCAATACCATTAAAGAGTTACTTTGGGGGCTTGTGTACACACCATTGTTTTTTATTACGTAATGCAGACAGTATCACAAATATTCACTAACAAAATTTGAAGTGTAATAATCTTTCCACTCATAAAACTGCTGTCAAATTAACAATGAATATAAAACATGATAAACGTTTGGGAATAGGCTTTTTCTGTTCTCTTCAGTGTGGCATAAAACCAATATGCTTCAGAGACTGTATGTCGTCATAGAGTCATAACTAGTTAACACTCTGATTACACAGGCAACCGCTCACCATGTACAAAGCAGAAAACTTCCGTGTGTGTTTTGCAAAACACAGACGACATATAAACCTGTGTTCAGAGATTCAGAGCACACCTAAAAAATACCTCTTCATCTAGAATGATCGTGTGAAAATTCAATAATCTCATCCCCAACAACTTTCTGACATTGTTTTTCTGACGTATTCTAAAAAAACAATTGTTTTTCTCTAAGCCAAGCCAGTGAAGTAGGGGATGTTTAATTGAAGTGATGGGGAAAGATTGCGGTGCTCACTTGAAGCCACCTTTCACTGCTATGCATTTATCTGGGAGGCAGCAAGCAAACTGGTGCAGTGGACAAACCCAGGGGCATTCTATAGGGCATATACAGGCTCTAAGGACAAGTTTAGATCCTATTTCAGGGATAATTGGTCTAAAAATTAACGCAATATTATTGCAAAAGCATTTTATTCTTTTCTTTTAAAGAAAAAGCTCAGAATCCTTAAGTTAATGCCTTCTGTATGAAACTCATGAGCCAATTATATAGCATTCTTCTTTGCTACAATTTAAATAGAAATATTAATTAGTTTAATGCAAAAAAATAGAGGCTCATCTATGATATATTACACTTGTAATGAATACAGTTAACACTCTGGATAATAAATATTTTATTGTTTTCCAATATCTTTTTTTTTTTGCCCATTTGACCTTGTTTTGGCTGAATTTAATTCCAAACCACTTAAATAGATTTTTTTTTTGTATTCTTTTTTCTGACTTACCTAATTAGGAACAATTAATTACAATTATTTTCTGAATTATTTTGTCTTACATTCCTTACAATCATTGACCATCACATTGATGTTCTTTTAAGACATATTCACTTTTTCTGTTCAATATTGCTATCAAAAAGCCACAGATTTTTTTAAACTCTTTTTATTAAGGTTAATAACATCAATTATGTGCTTGGTTATCACTTGAGGAATAACCTGTAATAGTCATCTTTAAATGTATTGACTTCAAATACTAGTTACATAGGACTCAATAAGATTACAACATATATCTGTATTACTCCTTGCTATATGCAATTATGCAATGGGAAATATCCAGCAATCATGCCTCTTTGAATATATTGTGCAGGTTTTCAACTTGGTGTATAAGAAGCTGGAAGATTTTCAAAATTAAAGGTAAAAAACACTTTGTCTTTTGATTTTCTGACCTGAAGATGATGAGGTGTGAAAGATCATATAAATATTTTATTTAATGTCACAAAAGCACTACCACAATCAATTCAGCAAAATTAACTACATTAGCCAACTATTGCCTGCAATTCTTTTTTAAATCACTAAAATTCATAGAGGTTCCTACAATTCTGCTCATTCTTTGGGAAGTTCCATTAGGCAAAACATTAGTCATGATAAGATGTGCCTCTAAACACAAAGAACCCGATTTAATTCTAACAGACACTGCCATAACCTTTCCCCACCCCCCTCATAAAAGTGGCTCATAAAGTTGAGAGAAGACAAATACAGTGCTAGAATATACTTTTGTTATATCTGTGAATTGCAATGTATCAAACAGGAGCATTATGTTAATACTGAGATGAAATAATCCATTTTTATGACTCTCTATTCAGCAGCAAAAATGACCAAATCTACTGTTAGATTTTTTAAAGATATTCAGCACTTAAAGAATTTATTAATATAGTACACAAAAATACTTTAATAAAAAAGTACAGCTAAGCTATTTGCCTTTTATATTGTACAATTTCTCACAGATTTTTCAGATTCCCTCTTGGGAAGGATACAGTAACTTGATGGTTTTGTCACCTTTGTGTGCAGTCTATATTTTTTAATGTATATTCTGGAACTAGCGGATCAATGAGTAGGGAAATACTCATAGAATCATAGAAACATTACGGTTGGAAAAGACCTCTAAGATCATCAAGTCCAGCCATCAACCTATCACCACCATGCCCACTAAACCATGTTCACAGAATCATAGAATCATTAAGGTTGGAAAAGACCTCCAAGATCATCACCTCTAAAATCATCATCTGTGGGATTAGGTAAGTAATTTTGCTGTTTACTTCAATGAGCTACTATGCTGAAGTAATTTATGTTGATGAGTGTAGGTTACAGCTGTTTCTAATTCCAGTCAGATATTTACCTCTCTCTGTCCGGGGAGTAGTGGTCATCTATTACACGGTGTCTATCCATTCGGTTCAGGGTATTGTAATGCACAGGAGTAGATCGAGTCCCTCGTGGTCCCTGATCCACATTCCGACTAAGAATAAAAGACATCAGATTCTGAGTTCTGGGTGTGCCTGGACCACATTCCCTCACTGATTTAGCAAACATGATGGTAATGAGACGTGTTAGCTGGTCTGTCTTTTGAACACTTTTGCTCTCACATAATTTTAAAATTCATGACAAAAAAAATTTCTCTTACAGAAAAAGCTGCTAAGTCTATGCTAGGGATAGGGTTTTTTTGTTTTGTCTTGTTTCAATGTTTTCTTGTTCTGGATTTCAGAGGACAGTATTTTTTTTCTTTTTAAAGCTTAATTTTAGGCGAAATTTCGTTAGTCTTTCCATGCTAGTATCTTCAAGGCAAATTTCCTTTCTAGCTGAAATATAAACTGTAAAGAAGTTTCCATGAGCTCTTGAGTTTGGCTATACTATAAAAATGTGAACTGTAGTACACTTCCCAAAACACTCCTCAAACACTTGTCAAAGATCTAACCTTTGCTCTCTGCCCACACAATCAAAACTCCTGCCTAAACTCTGATTATAAGCCTTAGTCCTGAAAACTTAGTGCCATCCTGTCTGCTCATATCACTTCCATTAAGATTGTGTTATTGGCTTCTTGTTCTAAATTAATATTTTATTCTTTAAATTTCTGTGTTACATCAGATTCTGACTTCTTGCTGCTTTATAACATCCTACACAACTATATTTCTTGCACTTCAAAGAGTTACTACTGTTTCAGTTCTGTTTCACTCTGCTGAGGATGGCTTTGTCAGCCAGATTTACTGTTGAACAGAAAATGACATACTTCTCCACTGAAATATATTCTATAAGAAAAGTTGGTTTCACAACGTTTGTCTTTACTCCTTTGGAACTTTCTTGAAGTTGACAGAACATGTACAGAACAACCAGGTAGCAGGTAAACAGATGAAAAGGTCTAATTGTAGCTGGTAATGGTAGAGAATAATAAGCATCCTACTAGATTTACCACACCGTTTCAGCGTAGCCACTTTCTATAGTCTCCTGCATCTTGCTTTTTCAAATGTACAGTCTTAGAAAAAGCTAAATGTGATCTTGTCCAGTGCCTGCCACAGTCTAACCTCCATTCTGATCCACAGTCCATTAAATATATTAGCTGAAAACATTACAAGAGGAGTAATAATTTCTTGTCAGCTACTATGCAATGTGGCTTTGGTTGAGTTTATTAACAAAGTCCAGTAGAAGGACCAAGGACTGCAAAATGGCTTCTAAGATGTAACAGCAACTTGCACTTTTATGTCCCGAGAGCTCCTGCCTGCAGAGGCATCGGTCAGTAATTGAGAGGTCTCTGGGCGTGCACCATGCTTACTGCAGTTAGAGTATGTCTACAGCAGCATGTATATAACAAGCTCAACTAACGTGGTGCAAATCTGATTAAAAATGCTTGTAGATTGGCCAGCTACACCTGGATTTTCATTAGAATTTAAAAAGACATCTCTGTAATGCAAGGATTACATTTCTTTTCTACAAATTATCAAGTTCTGGTAACCCAGTTCTCTGGGCTTGACAAGTCCTCAAAGAAATGATTTGGTGTATGGGCAGGGAAATATTACATAAACAATGCATTTTATTGTGACATTGCAGGAAACAGCTGAAACATTTTTCTTTGTAAGTTCAAAATCATATTTAAAAATTTAGCTTTAGGAAAGTCAGGAAGCAAGGAACATTTCATACATGTAAAGAAATGCGAAACTGAAAGAAAATGAACAGAAGGTTTTTCAGTGGTGTTAGACATGTGGTAATTATTAGCTTGGGTAAAAGTTCTGCCCAAAATGCACAGAGCATGCACGCACACACAAAACCACTCACGCGCGCACACATACACACGCAAAGAGATTTTGTTCACAATTCTGTCTATATCCAGATGACCCCAGGAGATTCAGCATAAGCAATTACTTGGACTGAAATCAGTATACCAGAAATTAGAAAAGGCCCCTCTATGTCTGCTGTTTATGCCTCATTTAAAGACAGGCTGTATTTACATATGGGTTTAGATTTCATGCAGAAACTTACAGTTTCTGCCTGTTAGCTGTCTGTGATGATATGGGATAATCTGGAATCCTAATACCTCACTAATGAAGAAGGAAATCATTTAGTCTGTATCTGTTCGAGAAAATGGTAAGTAAACACCTAAGTAAGAGAATATGAAGACAATTTTAAGCTAACAAAAAGAAAAAAGATAACAGAAAGCAGAACACAAGAGAATCAGAATGGCTATAAAAGAAAGGGATACACACATGTACCTGACAGCAAATATTGGATGCCAGACCTTCAGTGTTCAATGGGAATTGTGAAGATTACGGGCAAAGAAAATCACTTCCTTTTTTTATTCCAGCTGAATTGCACCAGGTGCAAACCTACCCAGACACAGTAATAAAAATGCTGGATAACAGGCTGTATTCACCTTTACATCTGTCCTTCTGCTTCCTCTTAAAAAAGCTTATCCACGCAGGAAAATTCTTAATTCTGGCTTAAACAGTATATTCAGCCAAGCAGCAGTCATCATTATCCAAAATCGTTAGCTTTTGGAAGAAAAGTCCTGATCTTTCTGTCACAAGATAAATAGTTAGCAGAGGCCTTCTGTGACCAGGACCTGACATTTTTCACTATAAAACTCTATGTTGGTCAATTTATTCTTGATATTTTAAAAGTTTGGAAAAATAGTAGAAAGAAGGCTACTACAGACAGGAAGCGTGGCTCTCAGAACTTTAATTCTATGCTGACAAAAGGGCTGAAAACATCCACTGACAGATGAACGCTAAGAAAATGTCCAATCATGAGAAGCTATAAAACATGGCACCTTCTAAATAGCTCTTGAAAATGAAAATCTTGAGAAATTTTTTTTTCTTTAGGTTGGAATGTACTGATTTTTGATGAAAATAAGACAAAACCATGTGAATTTTTGTACATCAGTATAACATTAGAAAAAAATTATTTGCTTTACATAATGTCATAAGAGCTAACTAATTCATTGCCATTTTGGAAATCTGGAAATTCTTTTCAGGATTATTACAGAATCAGTACCACTTCAATATATATACCTGCATAGTTAAATAACAGTTTACCTTTGTGGGGGAGGGACACTGGGAGACCACGACCTAGTCCGTCCTATGCTATCTCCACGGTGAGGGGATCCTGATCGAGAGCAATGATTAGATGACATAACTTGTTCTGGCACTGATAGCGTTGAACTTTGAAGATCTCTCCCGTTATGTCGGTAATCTAAAAAGAAATGCAAATATCCAATGAATTTGAATTTGCACTTTTTAATTTCCTACCACATCTATAGTAGTTACAAGCATGACAGAGGATGGAATTTGATCAAGAATGTTATCATATCTCCTTTTTGGATTATTGTAATTAAAAATACATAAGGAATGTTGATTCCTGTTGTTATGCTTAATTTTGGTGCAGCTATAGTTGCTTTAGTTATATTTTAAAAGCATAGAAATAAATTGCCATGCACCGAACTGAGGATTTATAATAATCATAATAGCCAAATTTACCATTTATTTGTGATCTATATAATACATTCATAATAAAACTAATAAAACTGACTTTACCTTAGAATAACATATAACCTTGATTATTGCATTTTCTGATTAAAATTGTATTGCAATGATTGTGTATAACACACTTTAAACAGAAATGTCCATAAATAAAAACTGATCCAAAGTGCAGTTCAAAAATTTGGGTTAGGAAATAACTACGAGATTAAATATAGAGTTTGGGTTCAAGAAAGGTTTGTATTTCATAAACAATTAAACTAACAATGACTCAATGATAACAGATTTCACTCATGGATCTGAACTTAAACATAATTCTTTCACAAATATAGGAGGTAAAGCCATACAGACACCTGCTTACATCCTGGAGCTAACCTTGAATTAGGATGACAGAAAGCATAAATGCCTTCCCAGTTACAATAGCTTAAAAGGCAACTACATGGGCATTTCACACAGGCTTTTAAGAAAAATCATTTTTAAAAGCTGGATGCATTAGAGTGGCTGTCTGCATCTACCTGAAAAACTTGAATTCACTGTCCCAGGGCACAATACGCTCTGTGAAAAGAAGATGCCAGATATACAGCAGTTTCAACGACGTTTCCACAAATTTTGTGAGGATCAAATTAATGATAAGAAATGGAAGAACTGCAAATCTTAATCTGATGATAATGCTCTGCAGAAATAGGCCTTCAAAGAGCTCCTGGTGGCTATGACAACTGACATAACTGACATTTTGTTCTGAAGACAGTAATTAAGTAAAGAATATTTAGAGAGCTCCACCTGGCACTGGAAAAATTCTGGCTCATAAAACTGTAATTATTTTCCAAGGAGAATCTTCTGAGTCCAAGAGTATTTGGTCTTTTACTCCAGACTGTTCATAATTTTATTCCTGGAAGGTGTTTGGTAAGCACCTAAGCAAAACCTCATTAATTCAGTCCATATTATGGTTCCAAGAATGTTGAATAATTCCAACTGAGTATTCATATTCATTGTACGGCCTTAGGACCAAGGATATATATGAACCACTTTAATTCAGAAATAACTTCTTCCTCCTATGTTTAGGTGTAAGCTGCTTTGTGTGTTTGTGTATGTGTGTACATAAAGGGGAAAAATAGCACATCATTTTATTACATTAATGATGCTGAGGATCAGATTACTCTCTCCTCACTTCACAACATCAAATCCTGTTATGTGTAGTTTCAGCCGAGAGTCAGTAATGAACTACAGAGTTTTATCCCGTGTGTGAAGTGAACTTACTAGCATACACACTGACAAAGCATATAAGGACCAGTGCGACACACTTCTGAGTGAAATCACCAAAGGAGACATGGTGAGAATTTTATGTGTGTTTGAAATAGGGTGTTGTTCACCAACCAGTAAAGTATAGAAGGTGTCTGGATAAAGTTTTTGCAAGTCAGCCTGGAAATCAATAGACTCTGAAATTCTTTAATCAAAAGGAAAAGAGCTAAAGTAACAGCTGAAAGATCAAGAATGTTAAAATAAAAAATGTAACAAAGCAATAACAAATGTCTTAAGCAAGCAAATCCATGAGATATTTGCCTGTTTTATACACTAAACAAATATTGTATTTGGTACAAAAATAATGTACAGAGAAATACTTTTTATTGATAAACCCAGCATTTCTAAAGAAAGCAGTTGTATGGGGTTTGCATGCCAAGGCTTTGGTAGCGGGGG
>Ga0065711_1029192_pt1 | contig 37198 bp, 36 predicted proteins | sample Hoacrofraction12_FD_59098 | JGI IMG/M metagenome (GOLD analysis project Ga0065711, IMG submission 59098) | Hoatzin crop microbial communities from Cojedes, Venezuela - Epithelial fraction 12 v2 (version 2) | ecosystem: Host-associated > Birds > Digestive system > Esophagus > Crop | place...
GGGACGCGCCGAGGCGGGGACGGGAGCGGGGTGCGAGGGTCTGGGGGGCGGAGGGCTGGGACGGGGCTGGCCTGGCCGCGCAGGTGCGGGCGCGGGGGGACGCGCCGGCGACACGTGTGAGGAGGCAGAGCTGGCAGGCGGCGGGCTTCGCCGAGAGCTGAGTTATGGAAAATGACTCTTTCCAAGGAATTGCTAAAATTAAAGCGGCGGCGAGGCCAAAGGAGCAGGAGCCAAAGGGGAGGGTGAGCAAGGACAGCCGAGCGGCCTCCGGGCAAGGATGGACAGGAGCCTGAGGAGAAGGCTCCCACCCCGACTCCTGCCACCCCCCGCGGGCAACCGCAGACGCCCGAGGTTGGGGGGGATTTGGGGAGAGGCTTTTTGGGGAGCCCCGCAGAGCCCTACAGCTCGTTACGGAAGCGGTGGCAGGGCTGGGGTGCTGCTCCCTGGACATCAGCGTTCGGGTCAGCAGTAAGGGCTGTTTCAGCTTCCAGATATCCGAGCGTTCCCAGCACAAACCCCCGTGACTCAGGAAACCATGCATGCGAGAAAACTTCGCAGAGAGAACTCAGGAGAAATACTCCCGCTGGCGTGCTCCCGCTTCCCCTGGCATCCCAGGGCTTCTCCTGGGCTGCAGAAAACAACAGCAGTGACAACAACAATACTACTTTCTCCCTGATCTTCCCGTTAAAGCAAAGAAAAGGAGAAGGTGGCCTTTGGGCAGACCTACAAAACCGACCTGTTCCGTTCCAACTAGTGTTAATCAAATTAAAGATACCACCCCTCCCCGCAGTCCTGGCCTCACGCGATGTCACGCCGGCAGAGGAAGGGGGCTGGGTGGAAGCCAGGTTTCGTCTAGTTTTTCATTGATGCTGCTGAAAGCCACTATTAATTGGACGGAAATAATGATGTTTTGTCTCAGATGAAGGTCCGCAATAAATTATCTGTTTATAGTTACTGGTTTTATCCATGAAGAATAACCAGCAGGTTGGGGCTCCGGGGGAACTGGTCATAGATAATGGCCGGTCCTGAAAAACGGGAGGGAAAACTAAGAGCAGAGAGGGGATGTGTCCAAGGCTGCTCAGCAGGTTGCAGCAGAGCTGGCGAGTTGCCCTCCTGCCCAGAGACTCTGGGCTAGATTTAAATAGCCGTGAAATGGAAGGAGAGGAAAGAAAATCCCAAACCCTTTTCCTCCCTCTTCACCCCTCCAGCCCTGCTGTCAGCCAGGCTCAGGGCTGAAAAAGAAGGAGTAAAAGCTGCGCGGGAAGCAGCAGCTCTCAGATGCCACTGGGAAACATGTCAGGAGAGCAGCTGGTTTTGTGTGGACAGGGGTGGACAGATGCTGCAGCACCAGTAGGTCCAGGAAGAGAGCTGGACCCGCGGAGAAGATTCTCCACTAGCTTATGAGCCAGCTTCAGAGACTGCTTTTCCCATCCACAGTATCCCAGTGGGAGCCACTTAGGGAAAGCAAGGGGCTCATCACAAGCCTGTACATTGATGTTCAGCCAGGAGACTGTCACCAAAAATGTCACCCTACCCCATTACGTGCCGCCCACCTGCCTCCGGCAGCAGTGGTACCCTGAGCCGGAGAGCGGATGCTGCACAGCTGCATGGCGAGAGCACGACAGAGCTGAGCCATGCTCAGATCCTGAACTTTCTGGGCTGGACCTGGCCAGCTGTAAAGCAACACAGATCCCTTGGACACCCGAGCCCGAAGCTCAGGGGACAGCATTTGCCTGGCCGTGCCCCGGACCTCGGTATATATAAGGTGAGAATCTGAGCTAGTGTCTTTCCAAACTGTTTATTTGATACTTTGTGGCAAACATCTGACTAAATTACTCACAGATTATTCAACCATCGGGAGAGCTGATTGAATGATTACTGGTGAATCATTTGTTCAAAGCAAAATGCCCAGATTCCTGCACTGAACTGCTGGCGGGCGACGCGCAGTTTCAGCCCTCCGAAATCCCTGAGCTCACATCAGCCCCTCAGGCTCCGCTCCTCGCTCACGGCTCCCTGAAAATATCCGCCCCCTGCCCGACCCCTTGCCACCGGCGGGAGCAAGGTGAATAGGAGACGTGGGGAACCATTCCTTGAATTCCTGCTGGACTTCAGGCGAACAACAACACAGCAGGCTGAGCTAGAAGCCTTGTCTCTCGCCTTTGCACAAAAGAGGGGGAAAAACCCCACAACAATGGTGAGGAAGCATACAGGGTAGGCAAAGAAAGCGGCTGACCTGGCGTGCCGCAGGCCAGAAAGAAGTACAAATGGTCTTGCAAAGAAGCAGGAAAAGATGGGAGCTACGGAGCTGACGAGCTTTCTAGCAGCCCAATTTAATCATCTTCTCAGCAAATGCTCCCCACGAGGAACAAGAGGGGAAAGCAAGATCATGAAAAGATTGCAGGCAAAGGAATTCTGCCGGTACCCCTGTACTGATTAAAATTCCTCAGGACTCATGGCAGGAGAGATTATTTTATGTAAAACTTCACCTTGTCTTCATTACATTTGCCAAACTTCTTCCTGTGTAGATAGCGGGGAGCGGCGGGAGGTGCGTGCAAAAGACAAAGATGGAGATAATAAGTACAGGGCTTGGCTGAAGCTTTCCAGCCTGTTACCCATGTGCCTGGGGAGGCTGAGGGTGGTGAGCATCTGCGTGCGTGCACACAGCAAGGTGCGAGCCAGGAGAGGCTGTGGGGACCTACTGGAGCCTGGACAGGGCGTGACGTGGCTGTATGTGTGTGCAACAGTTCGTGTGGGAGAAAATCCTACCCTTGGATGCAACCTTGGTCACGGGTGTCAAGCGGCTCGGGCGTGAGTGGTTAGCACGATTTGGGATGCAGAGGGGCGCAGAGGGACCCACGTCCCACCGGTCAGCTAAAATACGTGAGTAAAGTTTCCGTGTGGGGAAGGATGTCAGGTTCAGTGCACGCTGTTATCAAACCGCTCCTGGAAAATAGAGACTGGCATATGGCAAGACCCCTCGCTGCTACTGCCGGGTAAGATTTCGATGACAAAGTACAGCCTGACACCTGTTATAAATAACGTCCGTCCCATCACCCACCCAGCACGTGGCCCACTGCTGCCAGCTCCTCGCTCGGAAGAGGCTCAGCGTGGAATGAAAGCCATATTTAAAATACGTTTTCGCATATGTTTTTCTGAGCAAGGAACAACAGGAGAGGAGCCTGGAAAAGGTTTCCACCAGTGCTTTTTTCCCTTGGTGCCACAAGCACAACCCCATACAATCTCACGTGAGAACCGAGAACCTAAAGCCATCATGTTCTGCATCACTGTTTCACGAATATCCTGGATTACAGGATGGCTGTCGCCATGCTCCTGGAACTGGGAAACGAGCACCGTAATCCTCTGTGTTTGCCCAGTGGGGTGTTTTTCCCCCATAGATCAGGACTTCTTACAGGAGCGGGCCGGTGCTGTCCCACTGTCGGGGTTGGGGGCCGTGGAAGTGTCCAGAGGGATGTGGCTGGCACGGGGCACACACAGGCTAGTGTGCATCTTCAGGAGGGCACCCGGGCACCCTGCCACCAGCCCCTCCCGTAGCAGGATTGCACCCAAACCTCCTTAGGGTCTGCAATATTTTACGTATGGCGGAGGTAATCTCACTGCCATCAAGAAAGCAAGGATGTCCTGATGGTTGGATTGGGAACCCCTGCCACAAACCCTACTAGTCACGAGTCGAGTGTGAGACCATCCCAAGCTGTGGCCCGTGCCAGCACGGCTGGTTCGTCCCCCACGATCTCCCTGCAGATTAGCGCCTTGAGGCAGGCCAGTGTCTGCTGCAGCGTGGCTCCTTGCTCTGGTTGCAGGACTGGCTTCTGTCATGAATCATCCTCCTCGCATAGAAAGCAGAAGCCAGGGATTAGAGCGGTTTGAAGTTTTTAGCATGAAAAGGTCAGGTTTAAAAGAAAAAAGTGAAAGAGCTGCTTTTTGAAAGTCTTTTGGTGAGGAGTTAGCAAACCCCTGCCCCCACAATTTTCAAAAGTGTTCTTTTTTGGGGGGGGAGAGATTAATTTTGTTTCACTTTCTCTTTTTGCCTTTAGCCGAAAAGTAGGATTCCCTCAGAAAACCACACAGGGGGTAAATGCAATATTGCAGTTAAAAAAATTCTGGGAAATGTCAGGAAAAATCGAAGGTGACTCAGTTCCAAACTCTGCAAGTCAGAAACACCTGGGAAGCATCAGTGCCGGCTGCGGGGAGCAGGGGAAGGAGAGGAGGGAGAGCTCCCCATCTCTGCCAGCAGCCCCCATGAGCTCCTGTTTGCTGCATTCAGGGGGGAGGGCCACAGTGGGAAATCGTCATCCCAAACAGGATGCCTGGAAAGAGACGCCACCGCCACCCCCGTTCCCGTGCCCCCCGCTATTTGGGTCTCAATGAGTATTAACCTTTCAAAGGTGCATTTCTTGCAATGATTTCCTGCGTTTCTCCTCTCTAGCCTTGAGAGCAAACTCCTATGAGCCCAGAAGCTCAACCAAGCAAGTGAAACCCTCTTGGTCTAAACCCCATCCTGATCCCATAGCTCCTTGTTGCCTCTGTGTGGGGCATGTCTATACCACGAGGAAGGGTGACTCCCATGGTCACTAACGAAGACAGTACAGGCACGGTTACATACCATATAGCCCTTATGTAACAAAGGAGAAATACTCCCTCTTCTTGCTGCTCCTGCACCCTCTACCGTGTTCCCCTTTCTCCATCTCCTCTCCTTCATTAGCCATGTCCCAGCTAGCCCTTCCTTCAGCCTCACCACTGCCGAGACAAACACTGAACAAATGTTTGCGTTTTTCTCCCACGACCTGGCAAAATCGCGTGGTGTTAAGCACACCTGCCTGTTTACCCCATGTTGAAATGTTTCACTTGTGACCCTCTAACACCACCCTTTTTTTTCGGTATAGATTAGTTTGGCTCCTGCTCAGAACTGGGAAGCAGACCGTTTCTTTACAAAAGTACCAGAATGGGACATTAAGACAGATTGTGTAATTGCTTTTTATCATGTCCTCAGAGCAGGAAGGGCACCAACACATTCCTCTTCTCAAGACTTCAGTTCTGAGAATTTCCCATTGAAAACCACCTTTTTTTCTCCCCCAAAAAAAGTCTCAGACAGACTCAGCTTGGAGTCTTTTATCTGAGCCCAAGCACATCTGTTTTCACATGGGGACTGATGGGTGTCTTCTCACTGGGTTTGCGTGGTACCACCTGTTTTGGGAACACCTTACTGACTGGGAAAATACACCACTGGGGAGCAGAAGCACTGGTCCTGGGAGCGTTCAACAACTATCTGCTGAGAAGACCCAAATATTCTCCCTGAAATGCAAAACTACCCTGACCAAAAACGTTCAGCTGTGACTTCCTGAAAGGTGTTGAAAAATCTGGCAGGGTGCGGAAAAGCCCATGCAATTTGCTTGGAAAATTGGGCCAGCATCGCAAAAGGCTGCCGAAATTTCTCAGTTTCGCCCAGGTGGAGATTCAAGCTCTCACGAGAAACGAGAAAATCTGTGTCTCCCCCGATACCTTAAAGCGAAAACAGCGAGTTAGCAAAACTTCAGGTCCCGTAAATTTTGATTCCCTGACAGCCACTTTAGCAAAATTTCCCACCTAAAGGGAGGGAAATTCGTTACACTTGCACAACTTCTTTATTTGAATTGGAGAAAAGCTCCCATGGAAGTTTTGAGTGAGGAGGCTGCCGTTGAAATATCGATGCTCTGGAGGGTTTGAGGCGGGGTCTGAGACTGCAGACCCCCTGTGCTGAGAGAGTTGTCTTCATCCCCTAAGGACAGGCATGGACTTTTTCCCCTCCATCCTTGCTTTGCTCAGATGCTGGTAAAGCTGTGCCAGCAATCTCCAGCCATCCCCGCTGTCTCGTTAGCGCCGAGTTTCGCTCGGCGTGAAAGAAGCCTTACTCGGCGGCGAGGATGCAGCCATCACGGGTGACAAGAGGAGCGTTTTTCCAGCAGGGTCTCAGGGGAAGGGAGGGGAAAAGGCAAGCAGAAGTATTCCCCTCGCCTCGGCAGCCCCTGCCACCCGGGGTGCGCCGCGGGATAGTTCTCCTTGCTCGCAGTGCCATCTCCCGGCAGGGCCTTGAGGAGCGGCCGCGGGGGCTTCGGGAGGGCCATGCTCAGCCCGGGCTGCTTCCCCCAGCCTGCCGGGGGCTGGGCTGAGCGCCGACGAAATGAGCTTGGGGAAATAAAAACAGTTTTCTCAGAGCTCTCCCTCATTACTATGAGAGATGCCTTGCCTGGGGGACCTCTGAAGGAGACAAGAACCATAGGATGACAGAGACCATTGCTACATCTGATGCCTGGACAGGAGAAGACTAATGCTGGACACTGCAACACGGCGTAAATGTAAAGGGTCCTGAGAAGCTCTCAGGATGGCCGTGTGCTGCCACTACATCCTTCCCCTGCCCTTTGCCTGTTCTTGCAGCGATGTGGGGAAGCAAGGACTTGTCTTCCTCTTGTGTTTGCAAAGTATCAAGCAGTGGGCGCTGGGTTCTGCAGGCACTCCTGGGAGAGCAGCAGTGATATGGAGGAGGAGAAGTGTTGAAAAGCAGCAGTTTCCACCCCTCCAGGTGACTCTTGCTCCACCTGGTTTTGAGCACCAGTTTTGCTGCTGAGAGTGTGTACTTGGGTTTAGGAGTGTGGAGGCTCTCATCTGAGGTCTGCGCTGGCTGTTGCAGCAGTAGAGTACTCAGAACAGAACTTGGCTCCCAACGTGAAATGGCCCTGGGACATCTGCGGAGACAGAAGAGGGGGGTGAGAGATCCTCCCTAGCCAGCTAGTAAGGCTACTGTTCCCCCAGGGCTCTGCAACCCGTCAGATAAGGCAGGCAGAGGCAAGAGGAGAGATCAGGGGACAGAACAGCAACCAAATTTCCCAATGGGGTTGGGACAGCCCAAATCTCGGTCTGCTGGATCCCATCTTCTCCCCACCGGTGGTCACATGCAGCTCTGGCTGTGCCCAGGTCAGCAACATCCCATGTCTGCATCCCATGGGCTGGATTCTTCCCATGGGCTCCTGCCACCTCTGAGCCAGCCAGGGAGCAAATCCCAGTTTGGGACTTTCTTTGTCTCTCAGCACCTCCCAAGCATTTGGATCCTGTCAGGGCCAGAGCAAAGGCACCTTCTTTCCCCCCCACCCCAATCATTTCGAGCCCATGCTATGGACATGCTGTAACCCTGGCACATGAGGTGTAACAGCTCCTGGCATGTCATTCACTGTGGTAATAAGTGACAAATAATTGCAGTTACCTCCCTTGTAGACCACAGCTGTACTTAGAGGCCTATGTGGAGGTCAGGGCTCTGGGCAAGGTGTGCCTAGTACTAATGGCTGGACCCACAGTGCTGATTTAAGTAGGGATGGAAACAAAAGCATATCAACTCTTGTTTTCAGGTAATGGGCTGAGAGGAGAGCAGTGAGAGCATTTTACCAAGCGGTGAAGGTCAAGTTCTTGGATTCCTTCCCGTTCTCTTCTGGCTCAGTGTTTTGGCTTTTCCTCCTGGTACACCCTTCAGGCTCTGGGAGCCCCAAGCCCGGAACTGGGTGCAGAAGCAGGTGCTCACTATCTCTGGGGCAAGCACGAGGCATCCTTCTTTTATTCAAAGACTGGTAAGTCAGCTTAACCTCCACTTACAGACAACAGCAGAGCGTAGGAGACTCGCCATTCCCTTGACTTCTGTATGTCAATACAAGCTGTTTTCCTAAAAAAGGTAGAAAAGTCGTGTTCTTGATGCAGGAGTCCTCAGGCTGGCAAGAGGGACTAGGTTTGCACCAAGCAAGAGGTCAGACCAGGTGAACAAAATGGTCCTTACTTGCCTTCAAGTTCATAAATGCTGTTTAAAGGCTTGGGAGCTCTGCTTCGGTCAGTTGGTTTAAGCAAAAAACATTTGAATTTCGATTGCTTTACCATTCAGCTAAGTCCCAATTCAATTTCTTCTAGACAAGTTTATCATCTTCCTCCTGCCAGCCAGGCGCTTTAATCTCTGCCATTTTTGTCTGTTGCCTATCTAGTTCACACTGCTTCAGCCTTTTCGAAGCAAACCCAGATGAAAAGGGACATCTCAGGACAAGCAACCCTGCTTGCCAGCTTGCCCCCAAACCGTATGTCAACTCTGTCAGAAGCAGGCAGGGGTTGTGGGGTGAGGGGCTGGTTGGCACCATGCTCACAACCATGGTCAACACCTCGTATCCCAAGCGTCCTTAAAACTAAAGCAGGGAAGGAAAGGACTGCCAGGGATAGATTAGTATTGGCTGCTGACAGGGAGTCAGCCAGGCAAGAAAAAGAGCTGGAAAAAGGACCAAGATGAGATGTGAATGCGCTCAGCTGCAGGGGAACAGTATTTCTTGTACCAGCAGTGAACACGGCAACAGGAAAACACTTTGGGTATAAGAAACCTGATTTTTTTAAAGTATGCTCCTGCTGCAGCTGTAGCAGCATGTGCCTGCAGATAAAGGGTGTTTGGGAGGAGCGTGAAAGGCGGGAGCACAATTCCCCAAGTAATTTCATCTGTTCCGCAGAGATCTGCTGTGTGGGAGCAGCCAGCACAAGCTGCACCAATATCTTGCGAGGTATGTAGCCAGCACAGCACGCACCAAAATCTTGGCCTTTGCTTAGAGAGGATTGTGAATGAATGAAGAACCTGTGACGGTTTCCTCATGGACCACAGCTTTCTCCTCTTGGGAAGGCTGCTGAGGGCATCTGCCAGCCTTGGGCTGCAGAGCAGAGATGAGGAAGGGAACACAGCTGCCAAAAGGCAGCAAAATGGTGCAGATGGGGTCTGGAGGCAGCTACACCTGTGATGAGCTGGTGGAAAGAGTTAAGTCAAGGATGAGATGACATTTCCTGGAAAACTGCAGTGCCCGGCATCTCGGGCACACTGGCTGTCTTTGGCATGGTCCTGGGGCACGTCTCAGCAGCACAGCTCATGTCTCTGTCGTCAAATATATGCAGGGCTATCCTGTGCCTACAACCCGGGCGCCCTGATTTCAAAGTGCAGCCCACAAGCACTCATGCAGCACTACCAGTCTGCCCTGGATGCAGGACAGGGACCGCAACTCCCATAACACGAACAAGGCAGTCCTCCGTGCCAGGCAAAGCGCCGGGCAAGCAGAGGAGGTGGGAAGTGAAACGTTAAAGCCCTGTTTATTGTCTATGCACCACCCAGACGACATGGGTGGGAAGAGTGCAGACACCACAAGCATTAAAGGTCTTTCTGCTGGGAGAGCCTTTCTGTGCTCGAGCTCCTCTCAGCAAGAAGCAGCTCTTGATAAAGCTCTTTCAGCAGCGCTGATGGCAGACTGAAGCAGAGCAGCAAACACAACCCCAGCAGGAGACCGTTTAGGTTATTATTTTAATTAATTGCACATGTAGCTAAACTGAAAGGAAAATAGAGACGTGACACCCAATTATTCAAATCAGTTCCTGCCAGTCACACACCACTGCTGCTACCATAGTCCCAGCGCGAAGCTCTGCCCGCTGCTACCTCCAGAAACACCAGAGATTTGCATCTCAAGGTTGGTAAGATGTTGTCTTGCAACTTTTCTTGCTGTGCAAAAGGGATGAGGAGTTGTAGATCTACCAGCATGGTCCCACAGGGGACTGCATTTCTTAGAGCCAGTGAATTAGCCTCTCCTATGGCAGAGTTTCCCCCCAAAAGCCTCATTCTTCACAGTGCAGCACTGACTGCTCCTGACAAGCTTCCCAGTGACCCAGGGAGACACTGGAAGATGCAGCTCCATAGCCAGTAGCAGGAGTCAGTGAGAACAACAGGCTTTGGGATCCTGAAGGGAACCGTCTCAAAGCAATGTCCAGCTCCAAGGAGACGCTAACCCAGCTCCTAACACTTGGGATGAGTTCAGGAAGTTAAAGCAGAGTGTATCATGCTGGGGAAGATGAAAGTTTTCTTCTGTAGCAACAAAAAATGTGAAAATGGGACTGTCACGCTTTTCAGGACTGGAACTTTTGAATATAATTCCCCCTTGGGAGCAGGTGTTGCCAGGATTTACAGCTGCCTGTTCCTGTTCTCCTGCCATGGGGGCAGACATGACTACTTCTGCTCAGCAGTGCCAGGCACAAATCCCTCTTCAGTCCCCAAGCAGTAGCCCTGGGGCTGTGATCACCAAATGGCCTCTCAGTGAGCAGAAATAGGGTGATTTCCTTGTTTCTCGAAGCGCATTTTCCCCGAAGCAACAGCTCAGTGATGTCTCTGGTGATGCCTCCACTGGCAAAAAACAGAGATTTCAGCAGAAAGGAAAACTCCCATCTCTGGTCACCTCCGAAGTGTCTGTGAAGCCCAGTGAGGCCACCCATCAGGGTGCTCAGCCCAGTCCAGCTCTGTAGCTCCTCATGGTGCAGCCATTTCCCCCGCACCCAAGCCATGTCCCTGGCACCCAGCGGGGATGAGAAACCGCACCAGCAAAACCAGGCAGACCCTGTCTCCAGAGGACCCGCTGCCTGAATAGTGCAGATGATTGGGTAATTTGCCTGATTTAATTATGTTTTTTCAGACCAGTCTGGTGCAATCTGGTGACCTGCCTATACTCCTGCACTGTTAGCTTGGTGGGGCAGGGGCCAGGCTCTCCCTTCTGCTGCAGGTACCAGCTGCTGCTTCATTTCAATGTTCTAGCTGATTAACAAGTCCAATTGAACTGCCAGCCGCTCTTCCCCATTTGCATTTCCCTTTGAAGTTTGCTCCTTGCATTTGAGACCTGGAAAAGGTCTGGTGTGTCCCCAAAACAGTTGCTTTTTTCCTACTGTGCTATTTAGTCTGATAGAAGATGTTAAATTTCCTTTAAATTCTGGGTTTGCCTAGGTGTTTTGTCACAGCAATGAAACCACCACCACCTTCTTCTCTGTGTGCAGATAATTTGCGCATCAAATTATTCACATTTATCTCCTGGCTACCTGTTGTTCCTCTGCCTCTGCCCACTGTGTCTCACCTCATGGTTCCACCGTAAGCCCTTCAGAGCAAAGGGCTGTATTGTGCAGAGACAGGGGAACCAATTTTAGTCGTCCTGCTTTAGAAATGGATGGAGTTAATTAACATCATTGCCCTTCTCCCGATAGCCTCTGTTCCAGGGAGGCTGGCTGCAGCAGAGCAGACTAGCATGGATTTTCTATAGCTTTGTGGGGCACAGTTTGAGGTCTGCACCTTCACAGCTGCTAGGTCTGCCCTGACACATTGGGAAGGAGACCTGATGGAGACAGCATCCGTTTCCACACCACGGACACCAGCCCAGGGGCTGAACAGTCTCTTCCATGCCATGGTTTCCCCCACAGCACTGTTGCAGTGCGAATGCTGCGGAGGTGGGGGTGATGCCCACTGCAGGGGGCCCCTGCCTGCTGCGCTACTGTTAACGTGTCATCAAAGCATCATTTTGAATTTAACGGCTTTCTAGGCAAGGCTTTGATCACAGCCAGTATGATCCCAGACCCCACACTCCTACTGCCTTCTTCTTTACCGTTGCAAAGATGTTTTTTAAAATTGCGGGGTTTTTATTTTTAAATCAGTGCCCTCCTGGAGTGGTGCTCATCTCTCCTTGTCAAAGCGCTGGGGCTCAGGTCCCACACAGTTTCAGCTTGTCTGGACATTTTACTCTGCCCCAGATTTAACCTGCTGATCTGCTGGCTTCTCAGGGAGGCTAAAAAAACAGGATAAGGGCAGAATTTCTCCTGCAGCCTTCACTGGAGTGATCGTCATTAAAAAACACACCTCCCCAAACCATCTCGCAACTACTCACTTAGATAACCCTGCTTTCCTCCGTTCCTGTGGCGATTTAGAAAGACAGCTAGAAACGCTTGGAGCCCAGAAGGGTGGTGGATGGAAAGGAGAGGCCTTTGGGAAGCTGGAGGGCTTCTTTCCTATTGTGGCACCTCTTGAGCCCTCACTGCCCTGCAGCAGCCAGGTTTCATCTCCACGCTGCAGCCTGCACCAAGCTCCTTCCTCATAGACTCGCATCCCACCGGCCTGGCAGTGACATAAGGAGATGCTCAGGTTTATGTACCTCCTGAGCCTGGGGCAGATGCACAGCAGTTATGGCCAGTCTCATCTGCAACCTGAATACCAAGTAAGTCAGTCAGCTGTCCCTTTTCATGCTGCTTTCTGCCTTCTTAAAGCGACAGGGAGAGTACTCATGTGTGGAAACCTCAGAAGTCACTCCAGTTCTGCTCTCCTTCACTCTCTGTTAGCTCCAGAGCATAGTGCCCTTCACTGTCACCTGTTTTTTCAGTTTTTTACAGCTACCAGGGCTATTTGCAGCCCCAGACAGGGCTGACCCTTGCTGGGGCAAGACAGAGCAGTGCCACCAGCCTACAGCATGCTGGCCCACTGCTAAGCATGGTACTGCACCTGGTGTGGGTGATGCTGCGAGCCCATGGGGACCCATGCCTCGGGTTCCTGTGCCTCCCACCAGCTAGCTCTGCCCAGAGGCAGGAGTAAGCATGACCTGCTGGTATCCCACAGGCCAGTTCTGCTTGCTCCTTCTCATTCAGGACTGATCCAAAATGGTGGGAACGTACATGAGCCTCTGTGGACCTCCATAATCCAGAGCCTTTCCTGAGCGAGGCTGGGGACAAACCACTTTATGATGATGCTCTACGAGCAGTAGCTCTCCAGAGGCTGTGTGCGGTCTCGTGTCTTCCTTTCCCATTTCTCAAATGCAGAGAAGTGAGGCAGGCAGGGATATGGGATGTGGCCCTGACCACGTGTCAATATCTCGGTGGCACAGACACAAGCAAGAGCTGCTGAGCCCTAGCCGGGTGCACCAACCAGCACACCGCCCAGCCTGGTGTCAGGCCAGCTCAGTCCTCCCTGGGCAGACCAGCAGAGCTCCCGTGGGCTGTGTCCTTGCCCTCACACATGATCCTGCTGCAACGCTGGCAAGGCACACTGAGCTGTGGCTGGATTATATCGCTCCAGCCCGGAAGATGCACAAATGAAGTCTTTGCAGGCAGATTCATCAATCTCCATGGCTCACAGCCCACACAAGCCCATATCCCATCTTGAAGGAAGCAAGGTAATTTTCACATTTGTTTTTTTTTTTTATACAATGACAAAATCCAGAAGGGCTCATGGAAGCAAGACCCCCAGGCAAATCATGCTCAGCTGGTGCCTCATGCCCCAGCCTCCCATGGCAGAGCATGGGCTTACTGGCTGGGGAGCTGGCTGGACCCACAGCCTGCTGAGCAGCTATCGGGCCATTTAACAGCTGGATCAGCTCTTGCCAAGCTCACCAGGCTTCCACCAGCCTTTCCTGCATCACCAGTGACTGCCAGCCCAGACTTACTCACCTACCTCATCTTCCTCAGCACCCAGGACACACTTTAGTACATGCATTGAAGCAGCATTTCTCATTGGGAGGGAAAAGCTCCCTTGCATCATTCCTCAAATGGCCACAGCACCAAAAGAAAATAAAAAAAAACGTACCTCAAAACATCTCTATTACAGGACTTACTGCAGACTTATGACAGGGTAAAAAAGAGCAGCTCTACCAGGTCAGGCCAATTTTCTCCTGTCTCCTCCAGAAAGTGGGTGATTGGTGTCAAGGCGAACACAGCACCCAGCAGACACAGTAATAATCCTGCCTCTGCCAGCAGGAAGCTCTTCCAAAATCTAGGTGACGAGCAGCAGAAGGAGTCCTTTCTTCTCAGAGGAGATTGCTCTGGTGGAAAGATGGCCCTGAGGAACGGCAGGCTTGGCTTGGGACAGTGCCTACGGATGGCTCAGATTTATTTGCAACCGGCAAGTTTTCCAAAACAAGAGAGGAAGAAGCTGTTTCAGTAGAATCCAAACCTTTTGCCAGAAAGGTATCCTTTTGGTAACATATTTAGACGAAACCGTTCAATTTGGAGTTTAGGTTTATACTTTATTGCGACTTGCTCGTGATAAGTTATGTAATATATATCACACACCCAATCTGCATGCTGAATTGTAATATAACCAAAAATGCTGAGAAAGTGTCACTTCAATTTTCCAGAACAGCCCAGAGGAATGTTTGCTTGACCAGAAATTTACATTTTTCATTCCTATTTGGAACAACAACAACAAAGAGGTCGATATTTCCCATGGAGCAGGACTCTGGGGCTCCGACCCTCTCTCCTAGACAGTCTGGGAAGAGCAACTTTAAAGGCAGAGCAGGCGAAACACTACTGATGCTTTCCGTTCCCCGTCCTGTCCCGCACCGTAACAACCGACGTCTTCAAAAGAAACAGCTCCTCAAAGTCGCAGGAAGAGCGAAAACCCTGAAACAGACCCGTCGTGCCCCGAAACCATTCCTCTTCAGAGAGCCCTCCCTCTGGGCAAATGAACTTCAAATAATTCCTCCCTCTCTCCCCCTCCAAAGAAGCCCTAATGACACCTTGTCCGTGAACTTAATGTGTTTTAAACTATCTCCATGCCTGGCCACATACTTGGAATGTCCCCTAAGGACTGCTAAAAAGTCACAAGCAGGGAAAAAAAACAAAAAAGACAAAAGCTTCAGTCTGGGTCCCTGGGCTCCCACCCCCGCGGAGGGGAGGGTTTGCCGGTGCTTGGCGTTACCTTTTGCACACCCGGGCAAGGCTCCTGGTAGATGGAGCTGGGCAAGAAGGCAGCTCTGTGACACCAGGCTTGGTTTGAACTTTTCACCATTTTTCCCCCCACCTCCCCCCTACCCGTCTTGAGGGGGATTTTTTTCTTTTTGACTTGAAAAAAGCCCTTCAGGAAATGATTTAGGAGCAGAGAGCATGGTCAGCTAATGGGCTGCAGCTGAGGCAACGCGGGGCTATGCTCCTGTCCCTGCAACTGCTTCCTGTCTTCACGTGCACAAGGGCTCTCCTCGTGCACACACGCGTGCCCGCGCACACCTGGCTCCTTGGCCAGGCAGAGCTGGAAACCCTTTGTCCTTTGGGGAGAAGAATGGTTGAGATACCCACTCCCAAGACACCACACTGCTCTTCCAAACCGCCCCTGTGCTTAGTAGCAGCAAAAATGGCTACGGCATAGGTGACGGGCAGAAAGTGGGAGGAAGGCATGCTGGCACAGGTAGGGCAACAGGGTAGGAGAGACCTGATCAAGTCCCCATGCTCTCCACCGTGTTTCAGCAGATGGAGGTATCTGCTTCAGGGTAGAGAACATCTTCCCTGGGTCTTCACAGCAGTGCTTGGACTCCAACAAACATGCAGACACCCAAATGTGTATGAAAACCAGTTGTACCTTGCAGGTTGCTCCTAAAAATGGTTTCTTTTGAGTCTACCTTGTAAAGAAAGGTCCATGAGTGAAAGAAAACCTGCCCGGCCATTGAATAAAACCTGTTATTTCCCACCTGGATCTCTCTAGCTCTAGGTTTGCCTTGGCTGGAAAGGATGGATAGCTGCCCTTCATCTTCATAGCATCCAAGAAATGATGAGTTTACTCTCAAAGGACAGTGTCACCACCACGGATAAAAGCTCTGGAAGTGAGTGATGTATGGGGGTACAGGAGAGCCTGCATGATGCAGAGAACTAGTTCCTTGGCCAGCATCCTGCAGCCCTCAGCGGTGTTACAGAGCAGCCCAAACCTTGCTGCTGGCCCTGCCTCCTCAGAGTTTCTGTATTTACCACAGACCCAGCCCTCCAGACAGAGATTTCTGCTCCATTCACAATATTTCAGGTTCCCAATTAAAAACTGCAAAATTCTCAAGATTAAAGCAGGCAACCACACAAGCCCTAGGGTAATTTTACCATCCACTAAAAAAAAACCAAAACCAAACCTAGAAAATATTCATGAGAAAACCCGAAAACAATTACTCTGCCCTTTAGAAAAGCCTTGCCATTTCCCGGATAGCTCAACCCAGGTGCTGCAGGAATCAAACTGATCTGCAGAGTGGGTTTGGGGCTGTCTCTGGGACAGGTGACCCTCCATCTCCAAAGCATGTGCTGGCTGTCATGGGGCTTCTGCCAGCAGGCAGTGAGGGCTACAGAGCAGGAGAGAGGAGGGCAAGGACATGTGCGTGTTTAGGGGATTCATTATGTTTGGGCAAGAGTTTGGCTTCTCTTTCGCATTTTCCACAGCTCTGGAGGCCAGAGGCAGTGCATGGTGCCTCTGAGACGGGGTCACTGCTGGAGGGTGGCCGAGGACCAGGCTCTGCGATGGCACTGGGATGTGGAGATAGAATGAGAGACCAGAGGGGAGCACCACGGGGCTGAGCTGGCGTCATGAGGGCTGTGACCACCTGGGGAGCTCACCCAGCACCTGCACGCCAGACCCTTATCTGGTGTCAGCTGTCTTTTTCTCTGCCTTCCCTGGTCTTTTCCACCAAATTAAATTAACATTGCCTCCCACCGGCTTGCCATGGACATCTGTTTATTTATTTGCTTCCAGTAAGCAGGGAAGACTCTTTAAAGTTGCCCAGTTTGCTTCCCCCTGCCTCCATCCAGCCCTGTCCTAATTAACAAAACATTTCTGTTAATGCATGTGACACTGTCAGCGGTTTGAGGGGCAGAATCAGCCCCGGAGCCAGACATTATCCACGCTCAGCCACCCCTCCTTTTTGGAAAAGCAAGTCAGGTCTCGATGTGGAGGGATTGGACAGCCACCCCTGCCCTCCTGCTCCCTCCCCATGCTCAGCTCCTCAGCAGGCGCTTGGAGAGCTTCTTCATGGCTGCACAGGCAGCAATGAGGAAAAAAATAAAGTTGTTTTTTTTTCTAATTTTTAAATAATGCTTTTAATATTTTTTCAAACTAAAAATACCCTCTCTTTTAAAGTTTCCAAGCACGATGCCCTGAAGAAGCAAGAATGACAGATGTTGCCGAGTACAGATGTTTTGCTTTCCTTTTTTTAATTTTAATTAGTAATATTTTCCACATCAAAACTCACAGATGGCTATTCGCATCGCTGTGACTGGGTCAGGCCAGGACCGGAATGACCTGCTGGGTACATGGTCTAACCACCCTGCATGGTGGTTATATTTAGGCAGGACTTTGTCTCTGCCTTATTAACCTATTAATTGCCATTGCCTCACTGGGCACATCCAAACTGCCACTACCCTTACCTCCAAGGCCTCCTGCTTCCTTTTGCTACAGGTCTTCTGGGCAGCAAGCTCCCCACAGCCCTTCAACAGCCAAATCATAGAATCATAGAATCACAGAATCTTAGAGTGGTAAGGGTTGGAAGGAACCTTGAAGATCATCTGGTTCCAACCCCCCTGCCATGAGCAGGGACATCTTCCACTACACCAGGTTGCTCAGAGCTCCATCCAACCTGACCTTGAATGGTTTGAGGGAGGGGGCAGCCACAGCTTCTCTGGGCAACCTGTTCCAGTGTTGCACCACCCTCATGGTGAAGAATTTCTTCCTAAAATCTAATCTAAATCTGACCTCTTTTAATTTACAGCCGTTCCACCTTGTTCTGTCACTTCACACACTTGTAAAAAGTCCCTCTCCATCCTTCCTGTAGGCCCCCTTCAGCTACTGGAAGGTTGCTATAAGGTCACCCAATGCCTGAGCTCACCCTGTCATATGGCTCTTCCCGTGGCCCTGCCTCCAACCTCTCATGCGCATCCATCGGTGCTATGAGGTTTTTTTTGGAGGCATAATTTCAAACCAGTCCATTGACTCTCACCCTTCAGGTGTCATGTATGGAGTTGTACTTCTTTGATACAACATTGCAATGTATGGCAGGGCAAGCAAGGGTGCGGAGTCAGGCTCTGGACAGCACATGATGAGATGCTGCCACAAGGATGGCTGGGGACAGGAGTGGGGAGGGGACATACCCCCTCCTCCCTGGGCTTCAGATGCCGTGTCTGCCTTTCAAGGAAGTGGAGCCACTTCCCTGTGTGGCTCTTGCTTCCCAGTGGGACCCTTTGCCCCAAGAAGCCATGCTGGAAAGCCACCTTCCTACAGCGAGCATCGCAATTCCTGTTTCGCTGCCTTGTTGCACACCCACGCATGTGCGCTGACCCATGTGGAGGACTTATTGCTCCCAGGGAGGAAAAAAAATACAAGAGCAACATCAACTGATTTCAGACTCTGTCCTGCTGGGAAGGTTTATGCTAGCAGCCTGGAGCAGTGACGAGTTTACAGAGAGCACTGCTCCCTGTGTGAAACCTGGCTGTGGGCAATGAGAGACGGCAGGAAGAGAGGGCAGACTCTGCAGCATGTACTTATGTATATTATACAGCAGGTGTTAGTCAGGAGTCCCTCTCGCTGCCCCATCAGCCTGCTGGAAGAATATTAAAAAGGCTTCCTTAGGTTTTCAAAGCGCTTGCTTTGCTCTGATCAAGGCATTGCTGCACAGGAGCAAAATCGCGGAGCCGCAGACACCTCTGTGAAACGTCAGCTTGGTGAACTGCAGCGAGGAAAACTGCAAAGTGAGAGGCAGGAATTATTAGGAAGGATCAGAGAGCAAATCTGCCAATGCCATTATCATTCAGGATACAGCCATGTACACCTCTGCCTGGGGCACAGGGTGGGGCTCTGTTCCTCATCTTTCAGTGACATGAAGTTGGAGAAAGTTTAGAAGATACTGGCAAAGATGAGCAAGGGTCTGGTTTCCAGGTGGGGAGCAGCTACCTACGCTGAGGCTCTTCAGAGGCAGAAGGGGTTGCTGGGGGTGGGAAGGAAGAAGCGTGTGATTACCCGGGGATGGGAAATGCATCCGAGCAGAGCACCCCATATGCATTGCTTGTGGAGCCATGGGCAGGTCCCTGTGGTAAAACAAGCCCAAATTTCCCAGGACAGGTCACCTCTGCTCTGACAGCTCGTGTGCACCTGGGTACTCGCCTTCTACTTCATCTTTGATGGAGACATCGAGGTCCATCAGCAGCTGAGTATAGCACAGAGCACAGCATCGGAGAAGGAATGGTCAGAACAGGGGAAAGGCTCACAAGAGGCTGGGAAGGGAAAAAAGAGAAAGGTTTTGCTCATGGAGATGCTGAATAGCACAGTCTGAAAGAGCCCAGAGGTCCTGCAGCTCAGGAATGATATATGCCTAGCGAATGCTTAAAGAATCAGCCCTAATTGCAGAGTTCTGAATCTCCCTCTCTAAGATGTGACATGCATTGCAAGACATCAAAGTAGAGGACAGAAGACAACCCAGTTTCTTGGCTCCAGGCATGAACGTTAGCCCTTAGTCCCCTCCCTAGAGCCACTTGCTGGTTAACAAAACTCATCCGTCTTCTGAACCAGGCTGGCAAGGTGTCAAACCAAACAGAGCCATCAGCCATAACACCATCAGAGCACACAGACTTGGGCTATACTGGCTGTCTGGGGAGCCTTGAGCTGTTGGGGCCGGAATACAAGAGGGGATGTGATGCATAGAAAGGGGTACTGCATGAAAGACAGGCTGAAAAAATAACTGGCAGACAGACTGGGTAAGACTGAGCATGACCAGTGCGGCAGCGACAGGACCATCCAGCTCTCCTGCGTGGATATCCTGAGATGTCTCTGGGGATCTCTCAGGGAGAGCCAGCTTGCAGGAGAGCCTGCCAGGTGGCTGTAACTGGGTGAACCTACGCTAACAGCAGCCCTGCTTAATGTCAGTAAATGGAGCTGAAATCCTTTGCCTTCCCCAGGCCACGGAATTTCGTGTAATAGACCCCAAGTGCTCCAAAGCCCAGCCAGGTTTATGTTGCGGGGATATGGCTGTCTGCCTTTTATTGTGTTTTGCTCTGCTATTCTATTATACTGCACAATAAAACGCCAGCTTCCTCCTCTCATTAGCCATTTGCTTGTGCTTGAAGTGCACTGAGTGTTTTCACGTGCCTGCGAAGAGAGGTGTGATCTGCTCTTTGGGAGTCACTCACCTCCCCACAGACCCCCGGCGCACTGCCTGCACTGCGAGCGTGGCCACAGCGTGTGTGTGTGTTTGTGTGTCTGGCTGCGTGTACAGCTATAGCAGCACCACATAAAAACTGCTCTGAAAGTACATTCCTCAGGCTGCAGAGTCAAGCAGGCAAAAACTGAAAAAGGGAAATTCGTCATTATCTGGGTAACTTTAATTTGCTCTCTTTATGCATATACCTTCTGGATTAAATGAGGTATGGGGACCTATAAAAAACAGTGAGTTTGGGTGCCATTAAAGACAGCACCATAATGCATAGGTGGGAAGGAGCAGAAATAAGGTACTCGGACAACAGTAAATCTGGTGTTTTATTTTTATTTTGCTGCCTTAGATACAGCTTTTCCCTTATAGATTTTGGTTTGTGTTTGGTTGGTTTCTGCTTTTAGCATTTTTATGATGTTTCTTAGCTAAAAATTAGGTTATATTATGGGTGCAGCAGTCCAGTACCTTATGATGCCCCTCGGGTTGAGGGAAGAAAGCAGAGCTAACACGGGCTTTGGGCATCAGATGGCAAATCCCGGTAGGGTTTGTACAGGCAGGGGTTGTGCTAGGGGAGAGAGGGAGCATCCTTTTCCCCTTTGATTTCCTATAGCGATGTGTGTGTAGAGAGGAGAAAGGAGCCATCTTTGTGCAGGAGGTGGCTGAGAGAGGCAGCAGGAGCTACCATCGCCCTACCCAGGAGCAGGCAGGGCTTGGCCTCTGCTACATGGACTTGGGATGAAACCGGCCTGTGAGCTTGCAAACATCTCCTGCCACCTCAGTGCATAGGTCAGCAGTCTGTGGCTCCCAGTGCTACCCCTATACCTGTGCCCTGAAGATCTGCAAAATCTCCCAGCTTTGAAGTGACCTGTGTCCAGCAAGGACCGATAGTTCCCTCTGCTGGGAGGACGGTGAAGAAATGCTTTTGAGCTCTGTTTCCCATCTGAGTAGGGCACAAAAATCAGATGTCCCATTCTTGGAGCATCAAGAAGCACCTCCAGAACGTCCTTCCCGACGTGTTACTTCCCTGTCTTCTTGCTGTCCTGCTAGCTGTACAGATGGAAAGACAATGCACAGTTCCTGCCGTTTAATCCGTTTATTTGGTGGTGATCATTTTTCTTATGATTTCCCCCATGGTGGAAATGGGCTATTTCCAGGAAATTTCATATATTTTCTTTCAGTTTCTAGAGTCTTTGCTTTCCTAGTTGCAGAGGAAAGCTGGGCAATGTATTCCTGAAATAGCAAAGAGCAAATGCTTCCCATTTTTTAGATCTTGCAATTCTTTTTTAAGCTGATCTACAGAATCTGATAACTAAGGGGTTTTAAAAGTTGGATGATATTAGCAACAAAACAGAGCATAGAGCAGCTCCTCTCCTTCATTTCTGGTTCTCAACAGGTAATTCTTCATTAGTCTGAGGCATGTGGTTATGTCTCTCAGTCAGATAAAATACATTTTTTGAATCCTGCCGTCCTGAAATCCCATTAATTTTATGTGGAGTGATTGGTAACAACGTATGGGATGTTTTTCTTTGCTTGACCCAATAAAGGAGGGACCAAATTAAGAGTGGAGAGAGGAGGAAGAGGAAGAAAGGGTACGCTGAGGAAGCAGAGGCTTTGTGTCTTCCAGGAGAGAGAGCAGCAGGGTTGGGAAGAGAAGAGTGTCTTAAGACATCCTTAAAAAATGGCTCAGGATGCAGCAGAGACATTAGTACTTTACCAGCCTAAAGCAAGCCCTGTCCCACCTTGCCCTGCTGATGTGGGGTGCAGAAACCCAGCGGCTGAACTGGGTTATTGCTTCCATACCATCACTTGACTCAGTTATGAAGGTTGCAATGAGTAGCCTGTAGCTCTGCTGGCTCTGTGTGGCTTGTGCAAATACAAAGCGCTGCACCTGGGGAAAAACCAAGTGATGCACACAGCTGTATCCAACAGAGAACAAGCTATTACGTTCCTGAAAGTGGATTTGGTGGTGGACAGATTTACAAAAGTCTTTGCCTCCTGTTCATTAGCAGTCAAAGAAGCAAACAGAAAGTTGTGCCTTATTAGGCGAGGAAAAAGAAGATGGCTGCGGAATTGCGCAGACCGCAGCGAAGCCACATCTCAGATTCGGCGTGTGGCCTTGACCTCTGTCTCAGACAAGACACAGAGCTGAAAATGGCAGAGGCAAAGGTGACAGAGCTGATCAGAGGCACAGAACAGCTCTGGACACAAAATTACTAAATCGGCTAGGATTCTGCAGCTCAGAAAAAAGCTGAATGGAGAAGTCGAGAAAAACCAGACAGCTTAAAGGAAGGCAGCAAATGAAGTATTTCTCTTTGCTGCTGCTTACAATGCAAGGACAAAGCACCATGCAGGGAATTCACCAGGCTATGGGCTTAAAATGAACACAAAAGGGTGTGCTTTTTTCGCCAATATGTATTTAAATTACAAACCTTATTGTCAGCAGATCTAGTAGATGACAAGAGTTTCGACTGTTTCCAAAAGTGACTAAGCAACAGGAGTGAAAAGAAAAAAAAAAATCCAGTCAAGAGCTACTAAGGGCAAAGATACTATTTTGAGAGGTGTGGGAGTGGAGGGGCTATGGCCATACGTGCCTTGTCTTTTGGACTTCTCTCCAAAAGAGAGAGTGAGAAGTGGCAGAGGGCAGATTTGGGAGGAGGAGGCTGCTTCTGACCCTCGCTGCCTGTCCTTAAGGCCTTTGGTAGAAACTTGGGGTGGACTAGGGACTGGTCATGAGCAGAAGCAGAGATAAGCAGCATTCAGGCTCCAGTGATGAAAAGAGTGGCAGGCAGTAGAAGCAGCCCAGGTCCAGCCTCATGCCATCCATATGTCAGCTTGACTCCTCAAGGAGATGTGCCGTTGTTCTCAACCCTTTCTGTAGCCAGTAAAGATGAAGGCACAGTCACAGGGTGGATGAGAATGACCACACTAGAGTCTCAGCAGCAGTCCCTAACAGCAGCCAGCAGTGTCCACCTCAAGTAAATACAGCAGCACAAGCATGTAGTCACGCTTCCCCAGCGTATCCTACTTGCAGCCAGCAATGTGCTGCTCTGGGACTTCCTTAACTGTTTGGGACTTCCTTCTCTGTTTGCTAACTCCATCACTAATTTTGTGACTGCAAAAGGCTGCAATGACATTAGCCAGTAACAGGCAGATGCCCAGCTGCCTGATGAATCTCTGCATGCTGTGGATCACAGCTGGTTTATTCCAGCTGAAGATCTGACTGGGCATGGACTCAGGAGCAACATGTTGTCTCATCTCCCATCGCTCCACTTGAGCATCAAGCACCATGCGCTTCCCAGAGGGGTGGCACCTCCCTGTCTAGTCCAGGTTACTGCTGCAATTTCAGCCCACACACCCCACGGTGCTGAAAGCATGGATCAGTGCCCAGGAAGGCTCACACTCTAGCATGAGACCTGTACCACAAGCCCAAGATCATGAAAGCACTTTTAACTTTCCCTGGCCCACACAAGAGGATTTGTGCTAAATCCCTTGGCATCTTCATCAGAGGCATTTGCATCTAGGTGCAATCAACCTGCCTAGAGCATGTCCATTTTGCAAAACAGAGCATAGCACAACGATCCGAGCCAAGACAAACCCCAAACAGCAAGTCCACATCACATAGTAGAGGAAGCCTTGGCATCTCAAGTCAGGCACAGCTGGGTCTTTTTAACCTGAGCACACAAATGCTGACTTTTAGCAGGCTTGATTTGCTTGAATGGTGCCTAGGCACAAGGAGCTTCACACCCTGTTGCCTCAGCCCACAGTGAGCTCACCAGCCAGGCTTGAATTTGCAAGTTTAAATTAGATCAGCTGAAAGAGAAAGGAAGACAGAGGAAGATATGGTCCTGCAGCTCACTGGGGTGAAGAGGCTGATTTACTCTCCCCACCCTGGAGACCCCAGCGGTGGGCTGGCTGCCCACGAGCACCCAGGTACACATAGGCAGACCCAACAGAAAGCGATACCACTAACTGGAGGGAAAGAGAGACTTGTATTTCCCCCGCGCTGACTGCATCCCCTGCAGTGTGATCAGACTCCTTCCCTGAGATGTCCGTGGCTGGAGCCAGGAAAGAAGAGAGCACCCTGGGGCACCTGTGTTTGTACCAAGCGATGCCTGCCTTGTGAAAGGCAATTATTAGGTTGTTCTCAGCTGTGACGACAGCCTCGCCTCTCTGCTCTCACTTCTGCCTTTCCCACATTTCCAAGAGATAATGATCTCATCTCCTAACTGTTGAAGATCGCTCCTTCTCCGCTCTTCCCCTCCCTGTCCCTCTTCTCTGTTCATTATGGGATAGAAATGTTATCGACCAACAATCACTAGATGTCAAAAAACCTTATCGCAGAATCCAGCTGCCAACATAGCCTAAACGTGCTTAGGAAATGCCAGTAAATTACAGGAGAGAGAGAAAGTGAGCAAGGGAGGAAACATTAGGATGAGCAGTGAACTGCAATTAACTGCTCCACATTTGGAAGAAGCAGGAAATGTATGGAGGAAAGCAGATCTAAGGGGTCATTGATCTCGGTAATTGAGGGGAAACTGAGAAATTGATGGTTTAATGGGGTTCAGCTGGAAGGAGAGCGTGCTTTGTGGGCCATACTTGGGCAGAGAGGCCGCTGCTGTTGGGCACAAGGTTTAGGACCCATCCTGGTTAGGTCACAGCACTGGATGTACCCCCCAGCCTTCCCTGGAAGCATCTTGTCTGTGTTGTTCAGCTTGACACCTCTCTGGAAAGCGCTTCTTGTCTCGTGGCCATGTCTAGACTGTGTTCTTGCATTGGCATACACCTGTCACCAGCCTTCTTTCCAAACTGGCTGGACACCGGGGCTTGGGGTTGGCTTGTCAGCAATGAAGATTAGGATCAGCCATCTCTAAGTGCATGTCTGAGAGTGACCTGGAGACGGGTCAACCCAAGCCTGCTCAGACTGAGTCTGCTGCCATTTATCCCAGAATTCCTTCAGAAACCTTCATGTGGAAGATACTCCCCAACCAACACCAGCACAGCCTTCCCCAACTGCCCTGAGATTCACTGGGTGCCTGTATAACAGCCGTGGGGTAGGATGTGAATAAATTCACAAGAGGCTCCAGACAACACTAGAGGGTTGCCCATGAAGCTTCTACTGCCTGTCCCAAAAGCACAACAAGGGTTGACCCATGCAAAGCCTTGGCACAGCCAGACCATGACTGGAAGTCAGCAGCTCACAGGCCCTGACTTGTTATGCCATGGTGCTCAAGGGATCCTTGCCATGCTGTCTCCTGCAATGGTCAGATACAACTGTACTCACCTCTGCTGCCCAGGAGGTTAGCAGGTCCCATGCAGTAAAGTCCAGTAGTAAGTCCTGCTAGGAGAAGGGTCTCTTCTCTCTTTGAATGCAAATCTGTTCACAGACGTTTCATATGATAGTCTTCTCCAAGCTGCCTGAAAGCCAGAAGTTCATGTCAGAGCTGCATGATCCGGGATCACAGAGGTATCTCATGGAGTAATCTAGTCTCTCCCTCCCTCCCTCCAAGGAAGGATCAAAGATCTCTGGAGACGTCTTGTACTTTTGTCTTCTCTATTTCCCATCACCACTGGCTCAATTTCCCCATGCACTTGTGTTCAAGTATTATGACCCACAGGATCAGACTTTAGACAGTGCAAACTTCCACAAAGATCTGGAGGCTATCCTACAGAGCTACCTGGCCTCTCTCCCTCTGTCTCTACCTCTTCTTCTTCCATACTCTTATATCTCCCTAAACACACCTTCCAGTCCCAGGGCCATTTCTATCTCCCAGTCTCCTAATGCATGGTCCACCTCCCCTATCCCCTGCTTTCCACCCAGTCCCCGCATCTCTTCTCACACTCCACATCTTCCTGGTTTTTTATCCTGCGCACACTCTCCCCATGAGGTGAAAGATGGTGCAGAGCTGGAATGCAAAACATGAAACTCTGCACAAACACCTTTGCCATGACCTGGCTGCTGCATGGGAACAATCCGACCTTGGCTCTTGCCCCATGCCAGAAGCAAAATGTTTTAAGGCTGTTTGTACCCCTGAGGAAGAAACAGTGACTAGTACAACTCCTGAGGACAACCACAGGTCCTCTGCTGTGACCTCTTTGTCTGGTGTAGACACCAGATCCCCATTTAGGAACTGTAGCCATGATGTCCTGCAACCATGGGTACCACTTACTCCATTAGGAAGATGTCCAGGTTGGACTGCTCATCACCTGCTAGATTAAATAATCACTTGCAAGATTCACAGGCTCCTTGGAGATGTCAGCATCTACTAGTACATGCTCATTGCTTGTCACTGCGGCTCTGCTCAGCTCATGCTTTGCACAGCTGAGGCAGGCACCAAGAGGCACTGACCTGTGCTCCTCCATATGCTCTCTGCCCTGCCTGCAGCTGCTGCCACAGCCGGGAGCTGCACGGCTCAAAGATGCTATGCCTCCAGCCCTATCCAGGGATTTAGATGGCTGCAAAAGCACAGTCAGGTCCAGGATTCCCTTTAAAACCTGCACAATCTAGGTAAAGCTAGATAGATAGACAGATCAATAATTTTCCTGAATGGACTAGAGGATGAGCAGAGGATTGTTCTTTTTCTTTGGGATCATTTCCCCACTCTTTACAATGAGACATTGCCTTTTAAGAAATAGCGGATCACATTTATTTGACCAGTGAGTGCATCCAAGAAAGATGCTCAGGGTTTGGAAGAAGATGCTCACCCTCCTCCAGGAGACGATGACATTTCAGTCTTTCTAATTGAGTTTGTGTCCCAGAGCAGCAGAATCTGGAAGATATAAATCTCATTTTCCCTCCTTTGTATTAAATTGAATTTAATGTTTGTGTAAGATAAAGATCTTATAGCCCTGGATGCCTTGGTTCTAGCTCCCCATGGACATTGCTCAGGGCAGCATGGTCCTCTCTTCCCTGACCCCTGGTCCTTGGGTTCACAGCTACGGGTGCTGATAGGCCAGCTATGGCATGTTTGCAGTGCAACCATCTCTTGCTGGGGAATTGGTGAGAGACTCAACCTTCTCGAAGAGTTTCAGGCAGTGACCCCCAATAGAGGAAAGGGAAAGCATGATAAGCACCACAGAATCTTGTCCTAGCCAGAGTGCCTAGCTAGACAAAGTAGCCATTGTGTCTGCGACACCTGCGCTGCTGTGTAGGGTTGGAGACTAGTGATGGAAGAAAAGCTGAAACTCTAGAAATCAAAATCCAGAGACAGTTTCTGTCTGCAAGTGACCTGAAATAAGACAAGTGTCTAGACACCTGCTACCACTGCAAAGCTCTCAAAGCCTGGACAGAGTACCATGTCCCACCATGAGTGAAGGTCAATCTTCAGAAACAACCATATTCATAGAATCATAGAATCATTAAGGTTGGAAAAGGCCTCTAAGATCAAGTCCAACTGTCAACCCAGCACCACCACGCCTACTAAACCATGCCCCAAAGTGCCACGTCTACACGTTTTTTTAAACACCTCCAGGGACTGTGACTCCACCACCTCCCTGAGCAGCCTGTTCCAATGTCTGACCACTCTTTCAGTAAAGAAATTTTTCCTAATAGCCAAACTAAACCTCCTCTGACGCAACTTGAAGCCATTGCCTCTTGCCCTATTGCTAGTTAGTTGGGAGAAGAGACCAACACCCGCCTCACTACAACCTCCTTTCAGGTAGTTGTAGAGAGCAACAAGGTCTCCCCTCAGCCTCGTTTTCTCCAGACTAAACAATCCCAGTTCCCTTAGTTTCTCCTCATAAGACTCATTCTCCAGATCCTTCACCAGTTCCTTTGCCCTTCTCTGGACATACTCCAGCAACATAATGTCCTCCTTGTACTGAGAGGCCCAATGTTGCGAATATTGACACTGCTTTCACAAGATTTCTGACTGTCCACTGAAAAAAATGACCTCACATGGCTCTGCTCCTCAGTGCCTGGCAAATGCCATCACATCCAACCATCGTTTTCTGACATGTAGATCATCAAGGTCCTACAAGCTTGTGCTGTTTTGTCTCTGTCTGTTCTGCTGGACACAGCTGGAGCTATAGACCTGCCCTTCCTTCTTCCTTATGTGTCTGTCGATGCAACGAAGCTAGTGGTGAGCCTGAAAGCACATTTGCTACAGAGCTGCAAAAAACAGTGGGAAAATTCTTTGTGGTAGCACTCCATCAGTGGAAGCTAGCTCTGCTTCTGTGGAGACCTGCCCTTGGGTTGTGTTTGGTGTGCTGCACTGAATGTGAGGGCTTTCAAGTGTAAAGAGGATGGTCCTGTCTTCTGGCTGTGAGAAGAAATATTCAACACCTCAGGTCTGGACAGCTTCATCCTTTCCTTTGCTGTACCCTAGGGACAAAAGCCTGCAAATGTACCTGCACCCAACATTGCCCCACAGAAGGAGCAGCCTGTCTTCCCAGTCACACAGATTTTCTTTTTCCTTATGCTAACACAAAGAGAGTCCTTGACCATAACAGCCTTCAAACCCTGTGAAGCACCTGGTCTGTGACAGCTGAACTCAAAACCCAGCTGCTGCTCAGAAATGCCTCTGCTCCTCTGGGGTCTCCAAAGATGCCTTATCTTCCTGCACCCCCTGCTCCTGCTGTGACGGTGGAAGGAGCAGGTCATGGATCCCTAAGAACCCACCGTCCTCTCTGCCTGCTCTTGCCAAGCAGTTTTCCCTGCCCTGTGCAATTACAAAGGTGTCACTGTTCATTTGGCCAGGCCTGCCATGTGACAAACTCACGTAGCCCTCGGGGGAATCAAAAGTCAAGACAATTTCAGAGGAAAAGTAGAAGCTTCCACTTGTAATTTTCTCATTCTTTCCCATCTGCTCCACTGCAGTGATGGGAGGGTGGAAGCAGAAGGAACATGCGATGTGGCTGAAACACACCAAATCCAGAAGCTTCATTAACCATGCTCAAGAGTTATTATTCAGACCTTCCTGGTTCTCCAAGGCTGCTTTTAGTTGGCTGAAAGCTTTTAAGTGCAGAGCCACTGGATGTGGGCCAAATTGTGTGACTGTGATGCTGTCCATGACCTCCTTCAGGCTCCCTGGACTTTTTACCTCCGAGGTGTTCCAGCTGACCTATAAAATCAATATGCTGGGACTGTATATTTAACTGAATGCTTGTCTTGGGCCAAGACCTCCAAGACATACCTTACTGCTAGGCATTTCTGGAAAAAGAGAACTGGGAGACAAGAATGAAAAGGGTGTAAACACTGGTGCAAGAAGAGAATAAGCTCATGCTGTTCAGCAGAAATTGCACAGTCGCTGTTCTTGCTCCAGGAGCAAAAGCATAATAATGATGCGTGGCCTGGAAGACCCAATGGACTGCAGACCTATTCACATGTTTCACAGTCATCCTGATGTTTGGGCAGTCTCCTGAGAGTGGGAGACTCAAGTCCAGCTCTCCTTTGATCCACTCAAATCCTATGCAGCTATACATGAGACAGGGTCTTCAGCTAGTGTCCATTGCCACTTCTATTCTAGCAGCTGTCCTGCTTTGGATAAACCATTCAGTATTCATCAATATCCATCCTTCCTCCAAAGCTCTCTGGACTTGACTAATACAGTGGTTGCTTGGCCAGCAGAAGCCTGGTACTTAAATCACTGAATAAAGCGAAAAAGGGTATATATTTTTTGTTTGCAAACCTGTAGTGACAGAGGGTTGGATGAGGGAGAAGGCAGGTTTTCCCGCCTTTTATCTCTAGGATCTGCAAGGCCTTAAAAGCCCACTTGCTCTCTAAACTCTTAAAGCTGCTATGATCCCAGCTTAGCACAAGCTGAGATCGCTGTAGCCCTGAGTGCTGTTAGCAAGCAGCTGGAGGACGTAACAGATAGCATCTCTGCAAAGACAACTTGAGGCATCACAAGGGTAGTGCCTACATGCACCTGTTCTAATTTTGTTTCAATCACTGCTGTTAAAGCAGTACAGATGAGATCAAGCCCTCGGAAAAGCAAACGACAGTGCTTGCTCCGAGTCTCCATCTCCATCTGAGTGTCCAGACTTACAGTCTGCCGTGAGACAAAAGGTAACGAGGAGTAATAAGTCTGAAAGTGTTATAAAAGTGAGAGGGGCAGCTCAGCATGGCCCCATGTGCCTTTGCTGAAGAGTGAACCATTTCAGAAGCCAGCCTGTGGGTTTGTGCCTCCACCCTGGTCCTTCCCCGATGGTGAAAATCTCATTTCCCACCACTAATTGATGCACAGAGCCACTCAGCTCACTGAAATTACAGAGAAGAAAGGGGTTTGGGTTTTTTTTATTGGCCATCTATTAGCATTTTTAATTTGTTACATGAGGTAAGTTTCAAAAGGTGCCAGAGAGCCGTTTAAGAAATTAGCTGTTCTTAGCATTTTCTCTTCTTTCTGCCTGACTTGGGCCCTTAAAGCCTTAATTAAAACTAGGGAGCACTTCCAATGCAAGACACTGCAGACAACAGACAGCAAGGCATGCTGGAGCCCTCCATAGAGCATCATGCTCCTCCAAGACTTGTGATGGAGATAGGAAGCATGAGAGAGCAGAGGAGAGATAGTCATCTCAGTCCTCCACAGGTGTAGGAGGCACATGGGCTGTAGAGTGGGACCACAAATCCAGGAGCTACTGCAGGAAGCAGTGCTGGATCCAGGGCTGGGTGAGAGTGGCAGGCTGGCAAACATCCACCGTCTATGGGAGATTGTTGAAGTCTCTCTCATACTCCCTGACAACAGTGAGTAGATAGATCCACTTACTCGAGGAATTTTCCTACTCACTACTCATTACTGGGAAACATTGCTCCTTCTCCTGCCCCTCCATCATATCCCTTGCTGTTGAGCAGCAACATCACTGGACATTTTGGGGTGCCTGGAGGAACAAAAGAGTTTTGTACAGCTTTTCAAGCACATTGTGTCATAAGGTGGGAGAGAAACTCACTGCAGGTTGGGTCACCTAGGCAAGAGCTAAATTCAAGCAAGAGCAAATACCAACTTGCAATGATGAATAAGTTGCCAAAAAGAAAAAGGGCAGATCATCAAGATTGTACCTAATGTTTAGGTTCCTCCTCGGCTGCTTCAGCCGCTCCTTAGCTTCCTTCTTGTTCTGGTAGGTCAAGTGGGACACTTTCTCTGCTGACTTAGAACAGATTTTCTTTGTCTCAGCTAACCAATGTTTTCCTCCCCTCACTGGCCAGCCATGCTGGACACCCAGACTCAGAGAGCCAGGAAGAGGCCACATTGCTGCCAACACATGTCCCAGCTGCAGTCTTGGTCTTATCCTCTGCCACATGATTAAAAACAGCAAGCACATGTCCACCTGCTCACCATGGGTCTCAGCCCAGCACTACCATCTGTACCAAGGCAGGAAAAGGGTAGGAGGCTAGAGAAGTGAAGAGCATGTCCTCCATCCAGCAGTAGGGAAGTGGCCAAAGAAGAAGCTCCAGGGAGCTGTAGCCCAGCCACAAAGCACAGAAACATCTTTGCTCGATGCTTGTCTTAAGTTTTATGTTAGGGAATAAAAATGTGTTTCAGAAGAAGCTTGGGCATGGAAGTAACTGTTGCCTAAGCCAGGCACACAAGAGGGACCACCAGCCTTCTGCAGCATGAAGCAGCCGTGCACAGATGGGATGCTATCCTTTGAAGAGACAGTGGTCACCATGACCTTGCAGGAATGGAAAATTTGAATCACTTTGCTCCACATGACTCCACCTGTTGAAATCCAAGGACAGAGCGTGGCTGGAGTTGCTCACGGGGTAGATTGACAGGCTCTGGATGGAAGCTGTCCCTAGCTGCCTGTTTACAATTGCCGTCTCAGCAAGCAATATGAGCTGGGTCTGGGCCACCCAGGGCCATCACCCTCTGGGACTGCCATTTCTAACTGTAGTTGAAACAGCATCTTTGGATTGTCTGCAGTGAAAGCCTCCAGGGTTAAGTCCTTCAGCTGGTTCCCTGCCACAGTTCCTGCCCCTCAACAGCTACAACAGTGCAGGGACTTGACTAACCAGTAGAGAGGGCATCCTTACCCCTTTCCCTCGCACTTTGGCTGGCAGGGATCAGCAGTGGCCACAGTAGGTGAGACTGAAATTCTGTGCTGGACCACACCAGGCTCTCCATCAACAAAGTGACCTGAGTCTTTTGGAGTAACTGGTACTTCTTCCAGTGTGGGACAAAAGATGTGCCTCCAGACTCAGCAGTTCAAAACTGTCCCCTTCTGTCTTGCTTCATGCCAGGCTTTCACTCTGGTTTTCTCCTGCACCCGGGCATTGAATAACTGCACAGAGGTGTTACATCAGGTCTGCACAGGAAGACCCCTGTACCTTGCCATCAAAGAGGTGTCAGTGGTTTCTGGCTGACTCCATGCTAGCAGCATGTGAGGGCTGGAGCAGGGGAGATCCCCTCTGGTGTATCTCCTTGCTGTGTGTGTAGGAACAGGTAGAAATGGCTCTGCAGAGGCTGTGACTGCTGCTGTCATGAGGCAAGAGGCAGCTTGTGCAGTGAGCAGGAGCTTCTGCATATCCTGCAGACCCTGAGAGCCATGCTGTGTGTAGCTGGGTACCATCTGTTCCTGTCTTCCCCACCGACTGTTCATCCCGCTCACATCCATAGGGCTCTTGTTAACACAGCTCTCCACTGACGGAGCCCTGCTGTCGTGCTGGGCTCAGTTTTCCTCTTCCTCCTCCTCCTCTGAGGAGTCTTCTAGGGGTTACTCCAGCTTTAATTAACACTGGGGAGAAAGTGAAAACAACTCTTCATTGATCGTGGCAGGGGAGGAGACCTAATAAACCCCAGGAGAGGAAGACTGACTGCAGAAATCAGGGTAGTAAAATCAGAAACCTCTGAAGAAAGGCTGGGCTTGGGCTCTGCAGCCGGTTAGTATTCAGCTGGAACACCATGTTGTTACAGACAATGCATTAACATCAAAGCCGCTGGGTCAGCGGTTTTAGTTAAGTGATATATTTGGTATTATATTTTTATTGTGTATTTTTTACACCGTGTTTTTATTTTTATGTTTTCATGTTTGAGTTTTGGCAAGAATTTAGTGCTGCTGAAAAGCACTCTATCGACAGCCACAGAGATTGAAGATCTTCGTCTATATCGAGAGAAAGCAGCATGTTAGCAGCCTGCTGGCACCACACTGGCTCTGTGCCTCAACCTCACTCACAAGGATCACCTTTAGTCGTGAGGAAGCAGCACTCTTGACAGTGCCAACAGAGAAGGACAAGGAGATGTATCTGTGGGGCCCCAGTCTAGGCTGAGACACTCTGAAGCCCAGTTTGCCAAAAGCCTTTATGGTCCTATGCCCCACTGTGCCAGAGGGAGTCAGAGACGTCACACTAGGGTTTCAGCGTGGTGGGTGTTATGGATGCTTTTGACCTGTAAGCCAAAAGTGTCATCTGATAGCAGGGTTCAGGAAATGCTATCATCTGCAGAGAAGTGGAGACGTCAGTCTCCCTCCTCTAGGACCAAGATCTGTGCAAGAAAAAGCTGAGATGAAACTTGGCTGGGTGAAGGGTTTGTGGCAGAGTGAAGTCCCCCATCTCCTCCGGTACTGGTCAAGGGCACAGGGTGACAGGGGTCACTGATACTGCTCAGTGGCTCTCCTCCCTCACTCCTCTCCTCCCCAGCACATTGCTTTCCCCTTGCACATAAAAAGCTGAATTGACAGGAGAGGAGAGGATTAACCTTTGCCACCCGTGTAGGCTGCTGCGTACAAATATTTCTCTCCAAAGCATCAAGTAATAAATGAGTCTTCATCTTTGTCAAACACCTTGGAGTCCATTTGCCATGTCTCCCCAAAGGCAGCACAGCGGGGCAAGGCAGTGTGTGAAATACAGGAGGACTATAAATCTCTCCAATACTGTATGGGCATTTTACAGCTTGCAGTTTTCACTGAGAAGTGGCTGTAAATAATGTAGGGGGAAATCTGCCACCTGTCTCTAGGGGAGGATTTATTTGGGTGTAAGTGCTATAGATCTTCATATGTATGCTGCTGCTGTAAATAAGCAAAGTTTAAGCAGTGACCGGGGTCTCTCTCTCTCTCTCTCTCCCATACTCTTTTTCTCTCTATTGTTTCACCTGTTTTTCCCCACTGTTTGCCTGCTGTTACAGACTACAGCTCGCTCCTCAGGTGGGCAGATGCCTGGAGAGTCACTTGAGGAGGAAGGAAGTGGGTTGCTGTGATTGAGTATATATTTTGCTTTCACATTCAGCCCATGCAAAGGATTTGAGGGGAAGAGAAGCTGATAGTTAGGATTCAGGACCCGCTGCTATGTACTCTTCAAATGCTCCTTTGAGTTCTTGGTTCAGGATTTTAATGATGCTGTTATTCTTGTGCGGAAACATATGGTTTGCTCCGGTCTTTGCTGTGTTGCAGTACAGCCTGCCCCTGTTTCAAGTCACCGTGCTCAGGGAGCTGCTGAGAGTATCTGGTGGGAAGTTAACTCTACGAAGACCCGGTCAGGTATCAAAACTGCCAGTCCATGGAGTGTGCTGGGACACGCCTGGGAGGTGGCGTGCACCCTGGCTATCATAGCCGAACATCTCTGCAGAGGGCTGGCACTGTCAGTGCCTGCCAGGCTGGCGAAGAAGTAAGATGTATCCCTCAGGCATAGGGCCAAGTTGCAAGGCAAGTCCTGGCACGTGCAACTTCACTTGTGGGCAGGGTGAAGGACCTGAATAAGGCACTGTTAATGGACATAGTAAAGCAGCCCTCAGAGGGACCACATGCACAACACTCGGCTTCTACCAGCAACCTACTGCTGTCCAGCTGGTTGTTGTCCCCTGCAACCAAGACCCAAGCAGAAGATGACCTGTTTCTTAGGATACATTTGGGAGCAGAGACACAGGTCTTGGACATACCTAGCTACAGACTGCAAAAGGCTACCCTTAGGTTGTGCATGCTGCATTGGAGGAGGAGCTTCTGGCCCATGGACTTTGCCGTTAAGATGTGGTGTATGCTGCTGGCAGTGTTGCAAGAAACCCACCCACCTGAAACCATCAGTCACTGTCAATCCAGAAGCATCTTCCTTCCATGCCTGGCTCCACATGTTCCTCTAGAGACTCCCCTAGAAGAGGAAATGAAGATGCATGGCCAGATCCCCTCCAGACATTCAGAGGCCCATCTAATCTATCTGCAGCTCTTGGCAAGCCAGAAAGAAACCAGAAATCATAACAGTAAAAAAAGTAGTCACCCCACTGGTGTGGGGTGAGAGCAGATCCCTGTCTCTGTCAGCTTCGCACTGCACACGTGCAGTAAAAAGGCAGAACCAATTCAAAACAGCTTGTAACAGTCTCTGCGATGCGATATTAAGCACTGCCCTTCCCTTGCCCTTCAATATCTTTATAAATTCTACCCTGCCTTCCTGCCCGCACAGCGTCTTGCAGGAATCAGAGGAGAAACAAAGAGCTGAGGACAACAGACCCAGCATCCCGCAACAAAGGGCTCTGCAATTTCTTCAGGAGATCCCCATAGCTCGATTAGCATCTCTTTACAGCAACATCATCTCTCCTCCTTTTGTGTCCCCAGAGGAAGATAAAATTGTCACCAAATGCCAGAGAATGAAGCTTGATGAATATTGAAAAGACAGTCACCTGCAAACTGGCTTGGAATGGTCCCAGATGGGGACTGATGGGCGACCACTCTTAATTAGCTTTTTCAGAAGCTGGGGCAAAAAGAAGGAATATCAGGGGTCAGAGCCGCGAGGAGAGTGCGAAGGAACAGGGCTGGCATTAATGAGGAAGGACAAGTGGTACGTCTGAAGTGTGGGCATAAGTCCTACTCCTGGGCACAAGTCCTACTCCCCTCTGCTCCCACAGGCTCAAAGCAGAAGTGGTCTCAGGGTGGTGGACATGGCTGTTGGGACACAGCCCTGCCCCAAAGCCACCTCTCTGGGCTCCCACACCATGGGTTGCTCTAACCATAAGTTTGCACATGGAGCTGTGGCTTCACTCTGTGCTGCATTAGAGGCACGGAGTTCCCAGTTATCTTTGTCTGCCTCATATTTGCTTTCCCACATCTCTGTGAACCAGAAAACACCTTCCAAAGGAGACAACAGGATTGCTATTGCTGATTTTCTTGTGTGCGCCCCCGTTTTTTTTTTTTTTTTTTTAAACCAGAAACTCTCAAAAATGTGTTAAAGGAGGTTGATTTTATGAAGTGCTGTTGCTGAACTGAAATTTGCAGTCAATTTGTGGGCAGCTTGGACTCTGTCTTGTCCCTTCCCAGTGACTGCTCATATTGATGTTTCCTATAGTGACTCGTCCTCTGTATAAGCATCCCTGAGCAACTGGAGTGAAAAGGCTCAATTAGAGAAGGGTTCTTCTATGGGTCCCCTGAAATTACAGTGGTTTAAATTGCTGCCCAGCAACCAGGAGCTAAATTACAGGGCTTCAGCACTCCTGGCAATTGCTGTTTCTCCATTCACATGCCAGGAACTGATAGGTCCAAACAAAGAGATCTTCACTGATGGAAGGAGAGGAGGAGATGCGTAGGAGAGCCACAGACTACCTCGGTAAAATTTTCCAGCCCTCTCACAGCAAGGAGAGGCTGTTGAACCCCGATTACATCACAGTAAGAGTCTATTAGAGGTGAATTTGGACAGGTCTCTCTCTGGCTCCAAAGGGACAGGCAGTTCAATGGGGTTCAGCCATCCCTTGTGCATAAGGAAATACAATTTTAGGACTAGTTTAGGAGGTCTTTTTGGAGCTCTTCTATGAGGGTGATCCTCCTGGTGGAACCAAGCAGACACATCATCCCAAAGCTGTAGTCCTCTCGAAGTCCATAATCTTGTCAGTCAATATTGCTCCTTTCTGGTCTCCATGACTTCAAATTCATTTTCCATATATGTCTGGGGCCTACATATTCATAGAATCATAGAATCACGAAGGTTGGAAAAGACCTTTAAGATCATCAAGTCCAACCGTCAACCCAACACCACCATGCCCACTAAACTATGTCCCAAAGTGCCATGTCTATGCGTTTTTTGAACACCCCCAGGGATGGTGACTCCACCCTGGGCAGCTGGTTCCAATGCCTGACCACTCTTTCAGGAAAATTTTTCATAATATCCAATCTAAACCTCCCCTGACACAACTTGAGGACATTTCCTCTCATCCTATTGCTAGTCAGTTGGGAGAAGAGACCAACACCCACCTCATTACAACCTCCTTTCAGGTAGTTGTAGAGAGCGATAAGGTCTCTCCTCAGCCTCCTCTTCTCCAGACTGAACAGCCCCAGCTCCCTCAGACGCTCCTCATCAGACTTGTTCTCCAGACCCCTCACCAGCCTCGCTGCCCTTCTCTGGACATGCTCCAGCAACTCAGGAGGGGCCCAAAACTGAAGACAGTACTGGAGGTGCAGCCTCACCAGTGCTGAGTACAGGGGCACGATCACCTCCCTACTCCTGCTGGCCACACTATTCCTGATACAAGCCAGGATGCCATTGGCCTTCTTGGCCACCTGGGTACACTGCT